>OLIF01000015.1_pt1 | contig 227002 bp, 187 predicted proteins | sample 1609681 | NCBI WGS metagenome assembly OLIF01 (sample SAMEA4350143, study PRJEB24818) | metagenome | biome: human; feature: gut; material: faeces | place: Denmark | collected 2013-09 | reverse complement strand
CTCTGGAGATCAAGAACCATACTTTGCAAGAACCTTTTACAATCTCGGGTACCGGTAAACAGGTCCGTGATGTTCTTCATGGTGAGGATGTTGTGAATTTGTATTTTACAGCAAAGGACATTGACAAAGCCTATGGCGAGGTGTTTAATATTGGAGGTGGTATAGAAAACAGTCTTTCTTTGTTGGAACTGTTTGATTTGCTTGAGAATAAACTTGATATTGAGATGACCTATACTCAATTACCTTGGCGGGAGAGTGATCAGAAGGTTTTCGTGGCGGATATTGAAAAAGCTACAAGGGTTTTGGGATGGGAACCGAAGATTTCAAAAAAAAGTGGGATTGATAGAATGCTTATTTGGTTAATGAAGTAATGAAGTTCTTTAAGAATGTAGATTCTTTGACCAAATTGACTGGCAAGAATATTGTTTATACTTTCGTGTTAAAGGGGCTGTCATTTATTATATCTTTATTGTATGTACCAATTCTATTGAGTTGCCTTGATGAAAAGATATATGGTGTTTGGCTAGCTTTGACATCAGTAGTTTCGTGGTTAAGTTTGTTTGATATTGGAATCGGAAATGGATTAAAAAATAAATTGACAGAATCTTTAGCTGTAAACAATATTGAGTATTCAAAAAAATTGGTTAGTACATCATATGTATATTCTGCGCTAATCTTTTCTGTTATATTAGTGATATCTTTGATTATCAATTGTTTTATTAAATGGAATCTTCTTTTGAATGTTGAACAAATATTTAATAATGATCTAACTATAACAGCTTTTCTGGTGATTATAGCATTCTGTATGAGGTTTATACTTCAAATAATAACTCCAGTATTGGCTGCCACGCAAAATATAAGATTTAATTCATTAATAGAATTTATTGGGCAAATTGGGGCTTTTATTGGGGTTATACTTCTTAATTATTTAGGAGTAAAATCTATTATTATTTTTACAATAGTAGTATTATATGTTCCATTAATAATTTTGTTTGTTTTTTCTATTTATTTATATTCTAATAAATTGAGGGAATTAAGGCCTTGTATTAGATATTCTGATAAACAACATTTCTCTGAAATCTTTTCTCTTGGTATTAATTTTTTTATTATACAGATATCTGCTATTATAATATTTCAGACTAACAGTTTTCTTATAGCTAATAGTTTTGGTCCTGCTGATGTTACTAAATACAATATTGTTTTTAAATATTATAATATTCTAATCTTTTTGTGGGGTATTCTTATGACACCTTTATGGCCGTCTTATACGAACGCATATATTCTGGGAAACTATAAATGGATTAAGAAGTCTGTAAAATATTGTTTATTTGTGTTTTTATTAACAATAATAGTGGCTGTTATTATGGCTTTTGTAGGTCCAGCAGTTATTGAATATTGGCTAGGGCAGGACTTGAATATAAGTATGTCTCTATTGTTGGCAATGCTCCTATTTGCATTGGTAAGCATCTGGAATAGTATTTTTGGATGTATTGTTGGGGCCATTGGAAAGGTTAGATTAGGTGTTTATTCAACCAGTTTATCTGCTTTGATATTTTTTCCATTATTTTATCTTCTCAAATCTTTAGGATTAGCTATTGAAGGAGCTATTTGGAGTATGATAATTTGTATCTCATTAAGTGCTTTTCTATCCCCTATTCAAATATATTATTTTATTTATATGAAGAAAAAGTCTTCCTTCTTAACAAAATTATTGAGCTAATGAATAATTTGTTGTCCATTTTTATACCTACTTATAATAGGTGTGATGTCTTAGATACTGTTTTAGATCGTGTTATTAGTGCTGTAAACGAATATGATGTTTGTATACAAGTGTATGATAATTGTTCTCTTGATAAAACAGAAAATATTGTATGTGCAAAGCAAAAGTTGTATCCTTATATATTCTATTGTAAAAATGAAACTAATATAGGGATAGATCGAAATATGCTTAATGTCCTTAATAAACAAGTATCTAAATATACATTAATGTTGGGAGATGATGATTTTTTGGTGGACGATTTTTATAAGAAAATAGAATCCTACTTAAAACAATGTTTTGATTTTATTGTCCTTTCTGTTGATTCGACATTTAAAACAACTGTTTATGTAGAGAAATTGAGTGCTTTCTCTTTTTTATGGGATAAAATGCCATATGGCACTGTAATAATTAGAAATGGATTAATAAATCGTTGTGATGTTGAGAAATATATTGGTACTAGTCATGCATATTCTGCTATTCCTTGGGAGTCAATGTTGAGTGGTAATGCAATTGGACAATGTTTGTTTTATTCAGATTATGTATTAGTAGAACTGGGAGAAATTGAGAAAACTTGGAAATCTAATGCTATAGATATTTTTATGTATCAAATACCTTTGTGGTTTTCAATACTACCTGAACAATATATCATGAAAAATAAGATATATAGGGGCTATATGAGAAACCTTTTTTCTTTAAGAAATATTTGGTCTTTATATAAGCGGTATAATTTTAAGAGTTTAAGTAGTATGCGTTTCTTATCAACTGTCGATAAATTTAAGTTTATGTTAATTAGTAGACTGCAATAATATATGAATGCACTTGTTACTAATCCTTTGGTATCTATAGTAATTCCGGTATATAACAGAGAACTATACATAGAAGATGCTATAAGATCTGCTATAAATCAATCTTATGTTAATATAGAAGTTATAATTGTTGATAATTGTAGTACAGATTCAACGTGGGAAATTTTGAATACATGGGTTGGAAAAGATCATAGAATTAAAATATATCAGAATAAAACTAATATTGGCCCTGTTTTAAATTGGAACGAATGTTTTAAGCACGTTTCAGGAGAATATATAAAAATATTATGGTCGGATGACTGGATTTCACATAAGTTCGTTGAGAAATGCTTATCCGTTTTTGAGAAGAATACGGCTTTTGTTTTGTCAGGTTATCAAATAGTTGCTAAAAGGAGGGTTTTATCAGAGGTAGTATTTAAAAAAAATATATATTCAGTTCTTGAGTATCTGAATAATATTTTATTGTATAATAGAGAGGGTTTCCCTGTATCTCCGGGCTGTGCAATGTTTAGAACAAAGGATATATTAGCCAGTTTTATTGTTGATATTCCGAATGCTGATGGTTTAGATTCAAAGAAAAATGGAGCAGGAAATGATTTACTTTTATTTTTAAATACGGCTATTAATTATACAAATGTGTCGACTATACAGGGGGTTGATAGCTATTTTAGGGCTCATGCGGAATCGTTCAGTACTGCTGATAAATTGGATATATATTATGAATGGTCAAAAGTTCTTTTTATAAAGAATTACTTTCATAAGACCTTTTATGAAGATGCAAAAAAAATATACTATTTAAAAAGAGCTCTTACTGATAAAAGATATTTTAATTTAGCATGTACTTTAAATTTTAGTGCCTCTTTTTTTAAAGCTTTGTTCTTTTGGATCAAATGTAGTTTGAAAATAGGATAAGTAGATTACTATGTTAGGGGAAGGAGATATATCTTTAAATTTTATTTTTGGTATATTTTAAGATTGGAGGAAGACTTGAGATTTCTCAGGTGGCTTATAAATTTTATTTAGGGAAGCTCTCTTCTTATAATTTATTTAATTTTTCTATGTTGTATAAGCAGTATGAATTATTGTATGAAGCTGGGAAAGAAAAGTAATCCCTTAGTTACCATTATTACAGTTTGTTATAATGCCGAAACTACTATTGAAAAAACAATTCTTAATGTAATTAATCAGACTTATGCTGATATAGAATATATTATAATTGATGGGGGAAGTAACGATGGAACGATAGAGATAATAAATAAATATGCAAATAAAATATCATATTGGATGAGTGAACCAGATAGGGGGATATATGATGCTATGAATAAAGGAATAAAGCTGGCTAAAGGTGATTGGGTTAGTTTTATGAACAGTGGTGATTCATTTTATTCATTAGATACTGTAGAAGATGTTGTGCTATTTATCAAGGAGGAGTATGATGTTATTTATGGAAGTGTGAATGTTGTGTGTGATTCGTTTTCGAAGATTATACATCCTAAAATGAAAGCTTCTAAAAAAAATCCAATGCCTTTTAATCATCAGTCTGTTTTTGTAAAAACAGTTCTATTACAAAAATATCCTTTTGATTTATCTTTCAAATATGCTGCTGATTACGATTTCTTTTGCCGGATATTCGATTTTTCCAAATATGTTTTTTTTGATAAAGTTATAGCAACGTATGACATTAGTGGGGTTTCTTCTGTAAACGGTATAGGAGTTAATAGAGAAAGGATAAAAGCTAATCCATGCTTTTATAATTATTATATACAGATGCTCTGTGTTCGTAATTATATAATAAGAAAAATATTGATTTCTTTGAAAATGGATAAAATGTTAAATCTATTAAGAAAATGTGTGTATTGAATACGAAAACAAAAACAATTGGTGTCATTGTTACTGTTTATAATAAAGAAAAATATTTGAATCGTGCTTTAGATTCTCTATTGGAACAGTCTGATTATCCTGAAGAATTGATTATTGTTGATGATTGTAGTGCGGATTATTCTAAAGAAATAGTAATGCAACTATTTCCTCTTCTAAAAGCGAAGATTTCTCTCTGCACATTTATTGATTTATCTGTTAATGTAGGTGCAGCAGAGGCGCGTAATGTGGCATTGAGGAAAATTAATACAGATTATGTCGTGTTTTTAGATGCCGATGATAGATATGATAGTAGTTATATTTGTAATTTAAGAAGTATTCTGTTGACATTTGAAGATGTTTCCATGATTGCGTCTAAAGTACATTTAGATAGCTCTTGTGTTGAATATCCTTCAAATCGAGTTTTAAAATATTTATCTTTTATACCACCTTTTTTCTTAGTGCAAGAGCCTTTTAAAGCTTTGGCAGTTGAGAGTTTATTTGTAGGAGGTGGGAATCTCTGTTTTAAAAAAGATAATATGCCTAAGGAGCTTTTTGATTCTAATGAACGTAACTTTGAAGAGTGGGATTTTTATTATCGGATACTAAAGATAACACAGGATAAAAAAGAATTATTTGTATATAATCCTAATGTTAGTTATTACTATAATGATGTAGATGAATTATCTTTGTCTCGCAAATATATAACTTCTTACAAGGATATTTCTATCCCTAAATTGATAACAAGATTAAATTTGTCAGAGGAGCGTCCATATAGAGCGTTATTAATTTCGATATGGTTCTATAATTCAGTGTACCGTTTGAAATCATATAAATCAAAATACTTATTTATATTATCGAATATTAAGTTATTGAGAAAATCGGCTCGTAATCGCTATATTTTAGGAGTCTTTCTTAAATTATTTATACCTGATGTCTTTTTAATGAAGATAGTAAAGGAATATAAAAAATATCGATTTACGAGATGCTGACTATTATCTCTCTAATCTTCTCTTATGTATATTTTAAAATAGATGTTACAGAGAAGAAAGTACTTGCTATTCCTTCTATTCTTTTTATTATACTTTATGCACTAAGTTTTGATTTACAATCATGGCATGATTTAACGAATATAACTTTTCTTTTTACTCGTCCTCATTTTGCTTTTGAAAACTATATTCTTTTTGGAGGTACACTTCTTTCTTTTGCTATAGCAATTGCATCTGTTGATTATGTAAAAGTTAAAGTGCGGAAGAATAAAATGGTTTATTCAATAAGTAAGATGCGTAAGTTATATTATATTTTTTCTTTTTTTTCATTATGTGCTTTTATTATAAATATGCTTCGTGTCTTTCGAGGAGGTGGAATAGAACTCATGTTTATTGCGCCAAGGGCATATGAATATTTGTTTGGAGATAGCTTTATTATCAACTATATTTATTTTTTAAATGTTCCAGCACTATGTCTCTTTGTATATTTAAAGCATAATGGTGAAAAATTGTCTGGAGGATTTATTCTGAATATATTGCTTGTCCTGATCTCTTTTTTTCATGGTATAAAATTTACAATATTTGATACAATATTGTATCCTACTTGCTTTTATTATATGCTAAAGGATAGGGTATCTTTAAAACCTTTAATTTATATCTCATTGATACTTTTAGGAGTATTTTCATTATTTTCTATATTTGTACGAGGAGGAGATGATAAATCTCCACTTCTTTCAATAGCTTCATATATATTTCCAAATTTTTATAATTTGGCTTATAGTATTGAAGTGGAACCAATACAATTTGGTCATATTACTCCTTTATTTTTACCTGATAAATTTTTTGATCCCACTACTGAAATAACCATAGGAAATCCTGTTTCAGGTTTTGTATTAAATGATTCATATAATATGTATACAGTGTTGCATACATTATTTTCCGCTTTCAATTTTATGGGACCTTTGTTCTTTATCCCTTTGTTTATACTTCAATATATTGTATATAAAAGGAGAAATGATTCCATAATATACCTCTTTTTAGCTACATATATGTTTTTCTGTATGTTGTTTTATTTTTATTTTTATGCTTATATGAAATTTAAGAATGTATATTATGTGTTAGTTTTTTGTTTAATTCATTCTCTCTGTAAAAAGAGAACTAATATTATATAGCGAGAGTATGAAAAAGATTCTTTTTATGGGAAATACCGCTTGGAGTATGTATAATTTTAGACGTGTGGTATTTTCTGATTTGCTCTCTCTTGATTACATTATTTATATTGTAGCTCCTTTGGATATAAAATTTCAAGAAGAATTGGAGAAGTTAGGGTGTAAGTTTATCTCTTTAGAGATAAAAGCTAAAGGAACTAATCCTTTTAGGGATTTTGTTTTAATTTTTCAGATAAAAAAGATTTTGGAAAAGGTTCAACCTGACTTTTGTTTTTTTTACACTATAAAACCTAATATTTATGGGAGTATTGCAGCTTCAATGTTGCGCATCCCACATATTGCAATTATTACGGGATTAGGTTATACTTTTATTAATCATAATCTAATATCGTATATTGCTAAGTGTTTATATAAAATAGCTTTGGTTAAGGCTAAAGAAGTATGGTTTCTAAATCAAGATGATAAAGAGACTTTTGTTTCAAAAAAGATTGTAAAAAGAACTAAAGTGCGGCTGTTGCCAGGAGAAGGTATTGATCTAAACCGTTTTAGTAAGAAACCTATGGTGCCGGATGTTTCTTTTTTATTGATGGCTCGTATGTTGTGGGATAAAGGTATCGGAGAGTTTGTAGAAGCTGCCAAATTTATAAAGCAAAGATATCCTGATACAAGGTTCTGCTTATTGGGGTTTATTGGAGTTGATAATCCCACTGCAATTCCTAAAGAACAGATAGAAGAATGGTGTTCTATGGGACTTGTTGAGTATTTGGGAGTAACTTCAGATGTTAGACCTTTTATAGAGAACTGTTCTTGTGTCGTATTGCCTTCATATCGGGAAGGAGTTCCAGTATCCTTACTTGAAGGAGCTGCTATGGGACGCCCTTTGATAACTACGGATGTTGCAGGATGTAAGGAAGCTGTAGAAGATACTGTAAATGGCTATTTATGTAAAGTCAAGGATGTTGAGACATTAGTTTCCGCAATGGAGAAGATTATTTTAATGAGTATGGAACAAAGAGTTATCATGGGAGAAGCTGGGCGTGTAAAAATGCAGTGTGAGTTCGATATAAAATTAGTAACTGAGAGATATATTAATACTTTACATTATTATTTAGGATTCTAGTCAATGATTCTCTCTTCTTTGGTACATACTGATTTTCAGCCTTATTTACTACTTAATACGGATGCATGGGCTTTACCTGAGGATAAGGCGTTGGAATTGTTGGTTTATCTTGAACAGCAAGGTGTCAGGCAGATCTATTGTGTACCTCCGGTAAAGGTGGAAAATGAAGGTAATGCTTCTTCTTTTCTGAAAGAAGCCTTTCAATATTTACAGCAGCAATACTCCGGTAATATCTCTTTGCGTTTGTCGGCAAGATATCGTTTGGATGAAGGATTTCCGGCTTTGTTGGAGAAGGGAGATTTGTTGACGATAGGAGGGGGGAAGGAGTTACTGGTAGATGTGTCTCCTTTAAAACAGCCGGAAGGACTCAGTGAGATGATTCATGCCATCTGCCGGTCGGGTTATATCCCTGTCTTGATGCAACCGGAACGTTCACTTTATTGGGGAACGGAAGACTATCTGCACTTGCGGGAATCGGGATGCAGGCTGATGCTGAATCTATATTCCTTGTTCGGTTACAATGGTGACGGAGCGTTGAGTTACAGCCGTATGTTGTTGAAAAAGGGTTGGTATACATATCTCTGTTCGGGCAGGGAGGATACAAAGGTGATGCGATACAGTGAATCGTTTTCGATGGAAGATGATGACGATTTGGCGATGAAATTGCAGGAGATAGAAAGAAACAGCAGGCTGTTGTGGTCTGCTATGGAAAACGGGTAACGGCGGTTATTCGTGTTTTAGGCGGCAGCCGGGATTACTGTAACAGGTGATTCCGGCTGTTTTTATATAATATCTTTGAATCTGTTGAGAAGTCAATATTACTGATATGTAATGTTCCAAGCATTTATGAAAGTTACTTTAGGACGACTACTTTGGAATATTATTGATGTTTTAATGGCGGTTAGTTTGATAATTCTGATTGTATATCCGTATAAAAATAAAAGATTGTGATAACTTCTGTATTTTTCCCTTAAAAGTATACTGCATATTTGAATATTTGCAGTATATTTGCAAGGAATAGTTATAGGGAATATGTGCATTGAAGACCAACTTAAAAAAAATGGCTTTGTCTCTACACAAGGTTTGACTGACTGGCAGGAACAGCAATTGCAGGCCTCAGTTCGCAAAGGAGAGGCTATGCGCTTAAAAAATGGCGTATACGCTCATATTGACGCATTGGCAGGTACAATGGTGGATATTCGCCTGATTGTTCCTAATGGCATTCTCTGTCTTTGGTCGGCATGGTCGGTTTATAATCTCACTACTCAGATTCCGAATGCTTACTATGTGGCCATTAAGCGTAGTCGAAAAGTAGTTCTGCCTGAATATCCCGAATTTCAACTGATATATCAATCTGACAAATTACTATCTATCGGTGCTACTCGGAAAGAAATACAAGGATACGATGTGCCGATCTTTGATGTGGAACGTTCGGTTTGTGATGTGGTCAAGTATCGAAATAAAGTGGGAATTGATGTGATGGCAGAAGTCCTTCAAGCCTATCTGAAACGTCCCGATAAGAATATATCTCTATTGATGGATTATGCCTCTAAACTAAGAATACGTAATACACTTAATCATTATCTTGAGGCATGGCTATAAAAGAAATATATAACTATGGGGACTCAGTGAAAGCTAGGTTGTTGAATATTTCACGGAGAAATGGACAAAGCTATCAAATGCTTGTAACCCGATACCTCCAAGAGCGTTTGCTCTATCGTTTATCAATCAGCCGTTTTTATGACCATTTCTTTTTGAAAGGTGGAGCATTGCTATATGCTCATGAGCGTTTTTTGGCGAGGCCAACATTGGATATTGACTTCATGGGGTATCACATCGACAATAACAAAGAAAATATAAAAAAGATATTTGCAGAAATTTGCTCCATCTCTTACGAACAAGATGGTGTAATATTTTACATTGATACACTGCGTACTGATGAGATTGCAATTGAGAAGAAATATCCGGGTGTAAGATTGACGTTGACAGCCTCTCTTGATACGATTCGCCAGTATGTTTCTATGGATATAGGATTTGGAGATGTGATAACTCCCAGTCCATCTGAATTGGATTATCCGAACTTACTTGACGGATTCCCCAATACTGACATCATGGCTTATTCTTTGGAGACAGTTGTGGCAGAGAAATTTCAGACTATGATTTCAAGAGCAGAAACAAATAGTCGAATGAAAGATTTTTATGATCTCTATACGATCTTGCAAGGAGGAAAATATAATGCGGAAATATTAGATGAAGCTATAAAGGCAACATTCAAGAATCGCCAAACTAACTACATGGAAAATCACGTTGCATTTAGTCTTGCCTTTGCAAAGAACTCGAATTTGAACATAAGGTGGAATGCATTCATGAAGAAACTTAAGATTCCAACTCAACTTACTTTTTTTGAAGTAATGGATTACCTCCAAGTCAAACTAAAACCTTATTGGGAAAATTTGAAATAATATTGAGAAGTTCTGTACTCACCCTGCCATAATAGTAGGAAGGCTGCAACATCTAAAAGTAATATCTTATTGGCAGGATCAGGAACTGATAGAGAAGGTCGATTTGGATAGTGCCGTTCAGTGATTGCGCTATCTGGCAATTCCGGTTCCATCATGATTGGGACCGGAGAATTAGGAATAACCGAATAATATGTGTATATTTGCCGTTACTAACATTGGGTTTATACTGAAATCTTCTTTGTGCGTGATTGTTTTCCGCTTTATTCTGCGGCTTATGGCATTCCCCAATCGACATCATTATTTGCTGCTTTGTTCAGGATAAAAGCATCGCGCCTATGTGCTGCTGGCATTCGGCGTAGCGTATGATCTGGATATAATGATGAAATCGTTTGTTTATTGGTGTGTGTGACATAAAACTGTCTATCCGGCAATCAACATGTAAAAGAACAGGCGGTATTGATTCAGACATAAAATTATTGAATGGTAAAAAAAATAACAACAAGTAAACGTGACCGGGAGAAGCTAAAGGAGCAGAAACGTAAGGAGAAGCAACAACGTAAAGAGGAACGCCAAAGCAGCGGTCCAAGTTCTTTTGAGGATATGATTGCTTATGTGGACCAGTTCGGTGTTTTGCATTCAGTGCCGCAGGAACGGATTGAGGAAGAAGTCGATGCATCTCATATCGAGGTTTCTGTACCCAAACAAGAGAATGTGGAAGTGGCTCCTCACATGGGGCGTATCGAGTATTTTAATGCTGCGAAAGGCTATGGTTTTGTGAAAGATACGGATAATGGCGAAAAGTATTTCTTCCATATCTCTTCTGCCCCTGCAACAATTGCTGAAGGTGATAGAGTGACATTTGAAATAGAGCGCGGTATGCGTGGAATGAACGCTGTACGAATATCAGTAGTGACTGAATAGCAAAGTGGCTTCCGAAATAAGTAATTATCACGGATAATAATAATGGATATGGCCCCAATAATTGATAACTCAATTATTGGGGCCATATTGGTAAGTGATTGTTACTTTTCGTTTTTATTTCAGCTTTTGTATATTTAAGGCCATATTGATCGAATATCTTGAACACATCTTTTTATCTCAGGATAGGTGAAATAAAGATCGGCATTTAGGAGCTTCTTTTTAAATGTATCTTTTCTTTGATAAATAGTTGCTATTTTGTCATATTCGCCCGCTTCTGACAGACGTTTTTTTTCGTTTCTTTTCAATATATTGCATATTTCTTCTCCTAATTTTGTAATCAAATCGTATAGATTATGTCCACGAATATATAAGTAGGTATTTTCTTCTGTAAGTCCCAGGCGTTTGTATTTGGCTTTCTCTACTGCTTCATCATAATTGGGATAAATACTTTTTAAATAGGATATTTGGGGAGTAACTCTTTTATGAAGAGTGGTAATAATATAGTCTCCATTGTCATCTATTCTATTGTTGCTGTAGGGGAATGATAGTAATTTGAAAAAGTCAGTGTTGGATAATTTCCTTTCCTTTTGTCTGTGATCATATAAGAAAAGAAGAAATAACGGATAAATCTCTTTTGAGTATGCCAACAAAAACTTATTAAAGTCAAAAATGCTATTTGTAAATCCGCAGGTCAATATAGGTAACGCAGCTAAACGATCTGTGAAACAAAGATGATTTTCGAAAGAATAAGTATAAGTCTGTAGTATGTAATGCTTGGCGTCTATATTGGGTTCTTGCATTAAATAGTGTAAATCACTGTCTATGGCAATCGCCATCTTACTGTCGAGGAAATCTTTGAAAATAAGACAAGTGGAACTTCCCGTAGCTTTATTTCCAGATTGGGAGCGGCTGTAGGGAATAAAATAAAAATTGTATTGAGGACATGCCTCTTTAAATATTTTATTCCAAAATATAATATCGTTTTTATCTTCCAGATGGATGACAGCTTTACATCCATTCAACAACAGTGAGGCTTTGTAGTTTTGTGCTACAGTTGCATAATAAGCTTTTTTGCTTGGTGTCATTTCTCTTTTTATATCGGTTTGACGATATCCTCCATAAATACTAATTTATCTCCCCATCCATCGGCAAAGATACTCGGTGAATGAGTTGAAAGAATGATCTGGCAATTTTTATTTAGAATTTGTATAGCTTCAATTAATTGTCTTTGCCATTCGATATGAAGGGATAGTTCCGGTTCGTCCATTAACAGAATGAACGGTTTGTCTTCCTTTAAAAATACCTTGAGCAATATGAGTAACAATTGTTTTTCTCCTGAGGATAGCTGTTCCGGTTCTATTTCCTCTTCTTGGTTTAAAAACGTGAAAACCATTTTGTTTTTTGAATTGATACTGATCTGTTTTTGGGTACTTGCAAAAAAACTATTGATTATTTTAAATAACATCGAGATTCGTTCTTGTATCTCTTCTGACTGTTCAGGGTAGTTAAGGATTTTTGAACGATAGTCGATGAAATTGAAAACGTTTTTATTTAGCGGATAAATAGTCATATCCAATTCTTGCATAAGAGAAGATTGAGTACTTTTCTTAGCTGTCGGTATGTCGAATGTATTGATGTATTCGATGTCTAAAAGCCAGTCTTTTTGAAATTCTATGCTAAAATCTTTTTTGTCTGCATGATATAATATGCTACCTCCTGCATCAAACCGAATAAAGATATCTGTTTTAAGCTTATTGAGCTCTTTGATATCACTTGTAAGTAGCAAGTAGATAAATCGGAGAAAGGTAGATTTGCCACTTCCATTGGGACCGACGAGGATATTGACTTTGGGATCTACGTGATTCCATTCGATGTCCTGTTTTCCCCACATCTTTTTAATTTGTATCTGCGAAATCTTCATTGCTTCTGTTTTATAATTACTTACTGTTTATCAGCTTGATTTTAATAAAGGCTGTCATTGCAAAGATAACCAATCTCTTTTAATATTTGTTCAGTAGAAACTTTTTTTCATAAGTCGCCCCACTGAGCGACTTATGAAAAAAGGAAAATTTATTTTTCCGCAGCCTCTTCTTGGGCTTTCTGTTCCATTTTTCTTTTCACAAATTCGATTTTCAGGTTGGCTTCTTCTTTCTCTTGCTGAATCTGACGTATGGATGAAAGTAATTTGGCCAACTCGTAAGTACCGACGAGTGCTTCACGGTCGGAAGGAGTCATGGTAATGGAGAATTTCCGTTCGCCGAGATACTCGACACGGATATTTTTCTTATCGCGGTTCATGTAGAGGAAACTGAGGACGTTGCCGTCTTCTCCCATTTTGTAGTCGGCCTTCTCGATTTTTTCTCCCAGATCTGTAGTCTCGTAGCTGTCGTTGGACGCAGGGGTTTCAGCGAAACTTCCGTCTGGTGCTATCACTTTGACTGCTACGTGGTGGATATTGCTTGGACCGCAATAGATGGATGTCAGTGTCATTACTCCCTGTTCGTTCACCTGGAAGCGGAGGAAGGAACGATGCAGATTTTTCTCTACGGTTTGGGTAGGCCAAAAGTAGTTACCGATTTTTTGATATTCTTCGTTTTTCTCGAAAGTATATTTATTCTTGATAGCTTCGAACTCTTGCTGTTTGACTTGTAGCATGCTATCCAGATATATAAGGCTTTCTTGCTGTTCTTTCAGTTCTACCTGTTGCATCAGTTTGATACCTTCTTTACGGGTATCGAATGCCTTTGGATACAGAATTTTAATACTGTCGATCTGCAACTTGGCTTCGTTGTAGTCGTTGCGTTCAAAAGCTGCGCGGGCAGCTGCAAGCTTTTCACCCGCTTTCTTCTCGATGTTGTCACCACAAGCAGTCAGCAGTGACAATGTACATGCCAGGACAATCAGTTTTTTCATTTTGTTGTTCTTTACTTAGAAAGGGCAAAAATACAAATTTAGACTGAAGAGTGGAGAGTGAAGAGCGAAAAGTTGTACCTTTGCGGCCTAATTAACTGTAAGGTGTTAGTAACAGACTACCACCTTCAATCACTGTAAAAAAGAAAAATGAAGATGATAGAGTTGACTCAGGAGGAATTGAAGCAGCATTTCAGTGAACCCATTTTCGGACAGATCTCGGAGACGGCCGATATGTTGGAATTGGAATGTTATGTGGTGGGCGGATATGTCCGCGACATTTTTCTGCAGCGTCCCTCTAAAGATATAGATGTTGTTGTGGTGGGGAGTGGCATTGCTATGGCCGAGGCGTTGGGTAAACGTCTGGGACGGGGTGCGCATGTTTCTGTTTTTAAGAATTTCGGCACGGCACAAGTGAAATATCACGGAACGGAGGTGGAATTCGTAGGAGCACGGAAGGAATCGTATCAGCGGGATTCACGCAAGCCGATTGTGGAGGATGGAACGTTGGAAGACGATCAGAACCGCCGGGATTTTACGATCAATGCTCTGGCTGTCTGCCTGAATAAGGAGCGGTTTGGGGAACTGGTCGATCCGTTCGGAGGCATGAATGATTTGAAGGAAAAGGTCATTCGTACTCCTCTCGATCCGGACATAACGTTCAGTGACGACCCCTTGCGCATGATGCGCTGTATCCGTTTTGCTACCCAACTGAATTTTTACATAGATGACGATACATTTGAGTCTCTTTGCCGTAATCGGGAACGGATTGAGATTATTTCACGTGAGCGCATTGCGGACGAGCTGAATAAAATAATGCTTTCACCTATCCCTTCCAAAGGTTTTATCGATTTGGACAGAAGTGGGTTGTTGGCGTTGATTTTTCCGGAATTAGTGGCTTTACAAGGGGTGGAGACCCGGAACGGGCGTGCCCATAAGGATAATTTTTATCATACGCTGGAAGTGCTCGACAATATCAGCAAGGTGACAGATAATCTTTGGTTACGTTGGGCTGCCTTGTTACATGATATCGCCAAACCGGTGACTAAACGCTGGGAACCGAAGGCGGGATGGACTTTTCATAATCATAATTTCATAGGCGAAAAGATGATTCCGAATATCTTCAGGAGGATGAAGTTGCCGATGAACGAGAAAATGAAGTATGTGCAAAAGATGGTGAGCCTGCATATGCGCCCCATCGTGATAGCGGATGATGTGGTGACGGATTCGGCCGTGCGTCGTCTGCTTTTTGAAGCCGGAGATGACATAGACGACCTGATGACACTTTGTGAGGCGGATATTACTTCAAAGAATACGGAACGTAAACAGCGCTTTCTAAATAATTTCCAGCTGGTTCGCCGGAAGTTGAAAGATTTGGAAGAGAAAGACCGTGTCCGTAACTTTCAGCCGCCTGTGAGTGGGGAAGAGATTATGGAGGTGTTTAATCTGGGACCCTGCAAGGAAGTGGGGTCGTTAAAAAGTGCTATAAAAGATGCTATTTTGGACGGAGTGATTCCCAATGAATACGAGGCTGCTTATTCATTTATGCTTCAAAAAGCTAAGAAAATGGGATTGAATCCCGTACGAAACGTGGATGAATAAATGCAATAAGTTTTTGTCTTTTTCGATTTCCGACTAATCACGTAAGGAAAGGGAATGTATGCTATAGAGCAGGTTTGTAACGGAAAACCGTTACAAACCTGCTCTTTTCTACAGTCTTTCTGTCTATTCTTTTTTCATTTCTATGTATTAACAACTAAACTTTACGGGAAATGAAAAAAAAGGAGTTTCTGTTTGTGATAGATTGCAGAATTAATGCTTATTTTGCAAAACACTATTAAACATAAACTAAATCATTTTAAGGTATGAATAGGATGAAATGTGGATTTTACACTTACAGAGGGATTGCTTTTTGTTTTGTCACCGCGATGTTCTGCGGACAAGCAATGGCACAAGTTGTAGAAAAAAGGGGGTTTGATTCTCAGAAAAAGATTAATGCGTTTGATAACACGACTTTTTGTACTGCTTATTTGTCTGACGGATCGTTGTATACCATGCGCGATATCGCGATTAATGATTTACGCAAAATTGAGCGTATCGTATTTAATCCGACGGGAAGTTCTATCGCCGTGTTGAGAGCGAAGAATCCGGTAAGCATTTACTCTTTTCGTGACAGGAATAAGAAGCTTTTCGAATTGAAAGAGAAACGTAAAAAATTGAAAGCCAAACCGCTGCCGGTATCCATGTGTTATGCTACCGATGCCCGTAGTTTCGTTGTAGGTAACTCGTTAGGGGAAATCGTTATCTATGATACGAAAGAATATATGCCATTGGCTTATATCCAGGGAGATGCTCCGGCTACTGCACTGGCTATGAGTTCGAACAATTATTTTATTGCAGCAGGGACAGGACAGACGATTAATATTTGGAACTTCCAGACAAAGGAGTTGAGAAAAGCGATTCCTATGTCGGCAGTTGTCAAAGAACTGACTTTCTCTCCGGATGCTTCGTTGCTGGCAGTAACCACGGAGGATAATCACCTGACCATTATCGATACGAAAAACTGGGATAAGGTGGACATCTTCGATAAGTTGGGGGGAATGCTTAGTTCTCCATCATTCCATCCCGAAGGAAAATACATCAGTGTGGTAAAAGATGGGAAGAATATCGAGATCATCAACTTGAAGAATGGTGTCATAGAGCAGGAGATTGTGGATCCTATAGGCGGTGTTACCGGTGGACGCTTCTTTAAGAACAATCAGAATAGCGAGGTATTCATGCTAACCAATCGTACGAAGCAAATGGTCTTCTGGGATGCGAACGGGCTGAACCCATTCTATGGAAAGATTATGGGTAAGGAAGTAGACGCCAAGATGAATGAATGGGTGAAGATGATGCAGGGAGAATCGATGGAGGATTATGCTATCCGTGTGAACGACGAAACCCGTGTTAAACAGCAGCAGTTGTTTGCTCAGGAAGTTGCTACGGCATTGGCGGGTGACCGTATCTCAATGGATAATCCTTTTGTGGATGGATATGATGCTGCTAATAATATGTTGAATATCGGTTTTAAGGGGTTGCCGTCTATCGGATTGGAAGTTCCGGCTAACGAGGCAGGGGACTTTGAGGAAGGTAAAATGAAATTCTCGAATGCCGTATATGTGCTGAATGATAAAGATGAATTTGAGCTGGCCTATGTGGAGGTTACCAACGAAACGACCAACAAGGTTTATATCTATGACAATATCGGACGGACAAAGTTGACTGCTTTGGAAGCGGATGAAAACTTTGTCCCTCTGGAAATCATGCAGCAGGCTACCCGTGAGGAAGCACAATTGGCCGAAATAAAGGAACAGGTGATCGAAGAGAAAAAGCAGGATAAACTGATTACCGATAACACACAGATCAATGTGAAGACAGAGGTTATTCCGGGTGTGGATGCTAACGGCAAAAAAATTCTCAATTATAAAGTGGGTTATCAGTATGAGGTGATCAATAAAGAGTTTTCTGCTAAGGAAGACTTCCCGTCCGGTGGTTATAACATTGAACGCTCAAATGCCGCCATGTCTTTGATGAAGATTATCAAGAATGCTTTTGAAGGCGATTTCTCCAAATATTTATCAGAGGGTAAGCAGGTGAAAGTGATTATTACCGGTTCGGCCGATGCGGCTCCGATTCGTGGACGCCTGGCTTATGACGGACGGTACGGAGAGTTCGTGGACGAGCCATATTACAAAGATGGCAATCTCGACAATATCACGGTGACCAAGGCTGCCGGAATCACACAGAACGAACAGTTGGCACTGATGCGTGCTGCCGGTGTGAAGAGTTATATCGAAAAGAATGTGACAACATTAGGTAATACGAAGAACGACTACGAATATCATGTGGAAGTAGCTAAAGAACGTGGTGGAGAATTCCGCAAGATCAATGTAGAGTTTGTAATTATGGATGCATTTCAACAATAAACGATGAAAAGATTTTTTTTACTGACAATCATTCTCACTGTTGTTATGGCCGGTAAAGTGGGGGCGCAGGATGCGTCCTCCGCTTCTAAGCGTGCCAACCAACAGTATGTGCTTTTTGAAAGCGAGCGCGATAAAGGAACGAATGTAACGGCTATGTATGACTATCTGCTGGACAGTTACGCGAATTTCATGAAGGTTGTGGAGGCACCGAATAACGGTCAGTATATAGGGGGAGCAAAGAATAGGCTAAAGGCATTGTATCCTTATCTGCTGAACGGGGCGGTATATTATTCGGAACAGAAACAGCCGGCTAAAGCATTGGATTTTGCCGCTGCATATATCGATATGCCGCAGATGCAGTTGTTCCGCAGTGAATTGTTGCCGAAAGATAACCGTTATGCTTCGGTGGTTTACTATGCAGCGGTATCGGCCTTTAATCTGGAGAAGAACGAACAGGCGCTGAGGTATTTTCAGGAGTATCTTAATACCGGTACGGAAGCTCAGCAGAAGGACTGTTATGTTTATATGAACATGATTTATCAGAAGCAGAAGAAATATGCGGATCAGGAACGCGTGTTGGAACAGGCTATTGCCAAATATCCGGTGTCACTCGATTTCTTGTATAATCTGGTGAATGTACATATCGCCACCAATAATATGGAAAAGTTGATTGGTGCGATTGACCGCATTCTGGCTGTGGATCCGAATAATGATAAGGTATTGCCTATCAAGGCGCGCATTCTGGAACGGCAGGGAAAGAATGTGGAGGCACTGGATATCTACAAACGCTTGTATGCACTTCATCCCGAGAGTTTTGAATTGATGACCGGTGTGGCACGTGCCAACTTCAATTGTGCTACGGAGATCGTAAACAATGGGGCTACCATTGCCAATGATACTGAATATGCATTGGTACGTCAGCGCGCATCGGGCTATCTGATGGACGCTAAAGATCTTTTCCTGAAGATATTGCAGAAAGATCCTTCTTCCAAATTGTATATGCAGGGACTGGCAGGCGTATATCAGTATATGGATATGAAACCGGAATATGAAGTGCTTTCTAAGATAGTTCAGGACGGAGCTTCTTATACCGCTTTTCCGTCCCGGCTGGCTGCTTACAAAGAGACGTTGAAGAAGACTGAAAATATAGCCCAGGAGCAGGAGTCTGTTCCGGTACCTGTGGAACCGGCCATGTTGGTAATCAAGATGGATCAGTTTACGGATGCCAATAATAATAAGGTAATTGATGCCGGAGAGAGTTTCGCTTTGCAGTTTACCATTGAGAACCAAGGTAAAGGAGATGCGTATAATATACGTATCCGTTTGGCTGAGCAGCAGGGATATGATCAGTATTTCGACGGTCCGCGTGAGTTGGACGGAGGCAATATTCCGGCCGGGAAGTCCAAACAGTATACATTCCGTTATCTTGCAAAGAAAGAGTTGCCCACGAGCCTGGCTAAGATCAACATTTATGCATTCGAAGCGAATGGATTTGATGCCGATCCTTCGGAGCTGATTGTGAATACTCAGGAATATGCAATGCCTCGTTTGCGCATTGCCGACCATCAGTTCTTTGCGTCTGAGGGTACATCTATTACTTTGGGTAAAAACGGAAAGCTGACGGTTGCCTTGCAAAACTTTGGAACACAGACTGCGCGTAAGGTGAAGGTGAATTTCACATTGCCGAAGAACATATTTACTACCGATTCTCCGGAAATGACAATTGATAGTATTGCTCCGGGGGATGTGGCTGTGCTCGATTATGGCTTCCTGGTGAACAAGCGTTTTGATGAAGATTCCGTGGCCGTAATGTTGGCGGTAACGGAGTCTACCCGTTCAACTTTCCTGAACGAGGCTTATAAAGTGAAAGTGGGAGATTACCTGTCTTCTGCCGCTTCTATCAATCTGAGTGGAAATGTGGCTGCACGGAAGGTGAATGTGAAAGACTTTTCGCTGAGTTTCAAGAGTGAGTTGATGGAGGATGTCCCTGTGGGAGCTGTGAACCGCCACCGTTATGCTTTGATTATCGGTAATGAGGATTATAGTATGACCGGTGCCAATGCTGAAATTAATGTGCCTTATGCCGTAAACGATGCTGTGCTGTTCCGTGAATATTGCGTACGTACCTTTGGGGTACCCGACGGGCAGATCAAGGTGGTGCCGAATGCTACTGCCGGTATGATGCACGAACAACTTGACTGGTTGGTGAACATGGCAAGCACCGATCCGCAAGCCGAACTGATATTCTATTATTCCGGTCATGGAAATAATGACGAGGCTACTAAGGAGCCTTATTTACTTCCGGTGGATATTACAGGTAAGAATATCCGTCTGGGTATTTCATTGTCCGGACTGTATAAAAAATTGGCTACTTATCCGGTGAAGGGGGCTTATGTATTCCTCGATGCTTGCTTTAGCGGTGGTTATAAGAGTGCTGCTCCGCTATTGGCACAGAAGGGCGTGCGTGTTGTTCCGAAAGTGGGATTGCCGCAAGGAAACACATTGAGTTTTTCGTCCAGCAGTGGCGATCAGACTTCAAGTGTTTACCATGAAAAGAAGCAGGGATATTATACGTATTTCCTGATAAAGACGATCCGTGACGCTAAAGGTAACCTTTCCATGAAAGAGCTGTTCGAAAGAACCAGTATTGCAGTGAAACGTGCTACTGCCTTGATCGATAAAATTCAGGAGCCGCAATGTATGGTTTCTCCTACATGGGTGGGATGGGAAAACATTAAGTTGGAGACTCCGGTAACAGAAATTCCTTAGTAAAGTTAATAGTGATATGAAAAAGACGGCTGTGGTGTGGAAAGCACAACAGTCGTCTTTTGGGTATCTATTGGGATTTGTTTTTATTGCAACTCAATAATCTCTTCGTTACAGATAGTAAGTTTCTCTACACCCTCTTGTGTTACTGTCCACGAGTTTTCGATACCTACGGGACCTACACCCGGAATTACAATCTTAGGTTCGAGAGCGAAGACCATTCCCGGTTCCAGTTCTTGTTTTATACGGGGGGCAAGCACCGGAGCTTCATTAATTTCCAGACCGATACCATGACCTATGAATTTTGCTTGCTGGCCGATACCCATGAACTTGTCGGCAAAACCGGCTTTGGTCACTATATCGATGGCTGTATTATATAAATCCTCGCATACAACTCCGGGCTGGGCCATAGATGATACGGCGTCCTGTATGTCGAGACAGACCTGATGGGCTGTATACGCTTCATCACTCAACTTACCAATGGAGAATACACGGCTCATATCGCCCATATATCCGTTAAAGTTTCCTCCGAGGTCTACCATGACACTTTGACCTTCTTTTAGCAGGCTTCTGTTGAGTCCTCCCGGGAGAGCCGGATCCAGTCCTTCACCTCCTAAGGCGAAATCGTATGGAGAAGGGAAAGCGGCGTTGTCTCCGGTCAGTACACTGCCCATAAAGATTTCCATGCTCTGACCGAACACACGAAAGATTCCCAGGTTACCTTGCAGACGCATCAACCTTTCTATTTCGATTGAAAATTCCAGATCGGTCATTCCCGGACGGTAAACAGAAGGAATCTGTTCGTAAGCTTTGGCGTGAGCTACACCCGAACGGCGGAATAATTCCACTTCTACAGGAGTCTTGATGCTACGCGCTTCGCGGATTAACGGAGTTCCGTTTACAATTTCCGACTCTGGGAAAACAGCGGCAAGGCGATTGTACTCTGTATATGACAGTTCGTCGCCTTCCAGCATCAGTTTCTGAGGGGCAGGCAATCCGCTTTCTTTAATCAGATCAAGAATCTGTTCCGGTTTTCGGATAGGGAAGACGTGTTCGCCGGTAATATTGTTGGGGCGTTTGATGAATAACAAGGCCGGTGAGTGGAGAGGTAAGTAGAGGTATCCGCTGACAACACGGCCATACGTATAGAGCAAGTTTACATTACAAGTGATGAGAGCGGCATCAATGTTTTGTTGAGCCATCAGCACGCGAATCTTATCGCGGCGCATCTTTAATTCGGGTTGTAACATTTCGTAACAATTATTTGGTTTCGAAATGCAAAGTTAGGCTATTTTAGTTGAAAATGAAACCTTTTCAGAAAAAAGTAGCGTTACCCACATCCTGTCTCAGGAAATGAGTAACGCAGTTCACAAATACAACTAAACAAAGCTTTTTAGATGATTCCTTGTCCCATCATGGCATGAGCCACTTTCATGAAGCCTGCAATGTTGGCACCTTTCACATAATTGATATATCCGTCAGGTTCTGTACCATACTTCACACACTGTGCATGGATACCATGCATGATGGTATGGAGTTTCTCGTCTACTTCTGCTGCACTCCAGCTCAAGTGCATGGCATTTTGTGACATTTCCAGCCCGGACGTTGCTACACCACCTGCATTGACTGCTTTACCCGGTGCATACATCGTTTTGTGTTCGATGAAAAGATCGATGGCTTCGGGTGTACAACCCATGTTGGAGATCTCTCCGACACAAAGAACATTGTTATTAATAAGATTTTTGGCATCTTCGCCGTTTAATTCGTTTTGAGTGGCACAAGGAAGGGCTATATCGGCTTTCACTTCCCAAGGACGTTTACCGGCTACGAAAGTAGATCCCGGGAATTCGTCAGCATACGGAGCTACGATATCGTTGCCCGAAGCACGGAGTTCAAGCATATAATCGATCTTTTCCCCACTGATGCCGTTCGGATCATAGATGTAACCATCCGGGCCGGAGATTGTAACAACCTTTGCTCCCAACTCGGTAGCTTTGGTAGCAGCTCCCCAAGCAACATTTCCGAATCCGGAGATAGCTACAGTCTTGCCTTTTATATCGATACCTTTAGTCTGCAACATTTGGTTGACGAAGTACAAACCTCCGAATCCGGTAGCTTCCGGACGGATCAGTGAACCGCCAAACTCAAGTCCTTTTCCGGTGAAGGTTCCTGTAAATTCACGGGTTAGTTTCTTATACATACCGAACATGTAGCCTACTTCACGTCCTCCTACACCGATGTCACCGGCCGGTACGTCCATATCCGGGCCCAGATGGCGCCACAACTCAAGCATAAATGCCTGGCAGAAACGCATGATTTCAGCATCACTCTTGCCACGTGGAGAGAAGTCGGAGCCGCCCTTACCACCACCCATCGGCAGAGTAGTCAAGGCATTCTTAAAGGTCTGTTCAAATCCGAGGAATTTCAGGATAGACAGGTTGACAGAAGCGTGGAAACGGATACCGCCTTTATACGGGCCGATAGCGTTGTTGAACTGAACACGATATCCCAGGTTGGTTTGTACTTCACCTTTATCATCTACCCATGTCACGCGGAACGTAAAGATACGGTCCGGCTCTACCAGTCTTTCGATGATTTTGGCTTTTTCAAACTCAGGGTGCTGATTGTATATATCTTCGATAGAGAGAAGCACTTCTTTTACAGCTTGAAGATATTCTGATTCGCCGGGATGTTTAGCCTCTAAAGAGGACATGATTTTTTCGATGTTCATAATAGTATGTTTTAATAGGTTGATTCTGATAAAATGTCACTTTATCGTATCGCAAATATAGGAAAACTTTTCTAATGTTATTTGATTGTATGGAATATTTTGATTAAATAATGATAAAATGATAGAAAGAGCATTGGGAAATAGATGTCAGTTTTTCATTTTCATTCCCAGATTATACATGATAAATGCATAAACGTCTGCTTGCTCTTTTAATAACTTTGTTGTGGCTTTGTTGAAGCCGTGTCCGGCCTTGTGATCGATACGTATGAGAGTCGGATTGGTCCCATCATTTTCTGCTTGTAAAGTTGCGGCAAACTTGAACGAGTGTGCAGGGACAACACGATCGTCGTGATCGGCTGTGGTGATTAATGTTGCAGGATATCTTGTGCCCGACTTCAGATTGTGCAGCGGAGAATAGCTCAATAAGTAATCAAACATTTCTTTACTGTCGCTACTTGTGCCATAGTCTGTGCTCCATGATGCGCCTATGGTGAATTTATGATAACGGAGCATATCCATCACACCCACCTGAGATACGGCTACGCGGAATAGCTCAGGCCGTTGTGTCATGCAGGCACCCACGAGTAATCCTCCGTTCGATGCACCGGTAATGGCTATTTTGTTCGGATTAGTGTATTTTTCTTTAATGAGATATTCGGCGGCACTGATAAAGTCGTCGAAAACATTCTGTTTTTGCATTTTGACTCCCGCCTTGTGCCATGAATCACCATATTCGTTACCGCCTCGTAAATTGACCTGTATATAGATACCTCCGTTCTCGAGGAACGGGATACGTTCGATGGCGAAGGAAGGAGTGAGGGTGAGGCCAAAGCCACCATAACCATAAAGAAGTACAGGATTGTTTCCATCTTTCTTTAATCCTTTCTTATAAGTCAGAAACATTGGGATTTGCACACTGTCTTTACTGGTGAAGAATATTTGTTCCGTCACAAAGTCGTTTGCATTAAACTTTATTTTCGGAGCATAATATAGTGTATACTCATTTTTATCAATGTCATATTGGTAAATTGTGTTCGGGGTGGTGAAAGAAGTGAAGAGGAAAAAACATTTTTTATCCTCTTTTTCTCCGCAAAAGAAGACGGTACCCAGTGAAGGAAGCTTGATCTCTTGTAGTTGTTTCCCATTTAAATTGTAGACATAGGCCCGGTCTGAAGCATCTTTATTATAGGTGAGAAACAATTTTCCACCAATTATTTCTGCTTTGGATAATACGGCATCGGATTCTGGAATCAGTTCTTTCCAGTTTTTCAACGTGGGACTGTTGATATCAGCCACCATGATACGTCTTTTCGGAGCTTTGTAGTTGGTAAAAATATAAATTTTATTATCAATGATGCCTATTGGGCTATATCGATAGCCCGCATTGGCCAGTTGTACCAGAGGTGCGTCTGTTTGGGTGAGATCTTTCATTAAAAGGCCGTTGTTTATGAAAAGAAAACGTCCGTCATCACTTGTGTGTCCGGAATGATTGCACTCCGGATAATATGGGTTTTGATAGATCGGTTTGTCTTTTGCTTGTGGTGTCTTTAGTTTATGATAATAAATCATGGAGTTTCCGTTTACGCTTGACAACTCTTTATCTTTTGGTGGAGCGTCATAAGCGCTATAATAAAAGCCTTTTTCATCCCAAGCCACTTCCTGAAACTTTACCCATTGAATGTGATCGTCCAGAAATTTCCCGGTTGTGGTGTCCATGATATATAGATCTTGCCAATCGGAACCGTTGCGTGAGATGCCACAGGCAGCATATTTACCGTTCTTGGAGAATGATATTCTACTGAGTGATACAGTACCGTCGTCAGACCATCGGTTAGGGTTTAAAAAAATGCGTGGATTATTGCTCAAAGAGTCTTGTATATACATCACGTTTTGATTTTGTAACCCATTGTTTTTAGTGAAATAGTACTTATTTCCTTTCTTGACCGGTAATCCAATTCTTTCATAGTCAGACAGGGTGGTTATTCGTTTTAATAATTTCCGATGGAAAGGGATGGCTTCCAGGTACTTGGCAGTGACTTTGTTTTGTGCTTCTATCCATGCGGCGGTTGCGTCGGAAGTGTCATTCTCTAACCAACGATATGGATCGGGAATTTTTGTGTCGAAATATATGTCTATGCTGTCTACCTTTTTTGTTGCAGGGTAAACCGGTTTTCGGGGGCGTATGCATGAGGTGGCTGCTATACCTATTATAATTAATAAGGATATTGCTTTCATGTTTTTCAATTGGTTACGGTTAGTAAATTCACAAATATACAGAGTGTTTATTACAAAACAAATAGTTCGGTCATTTTCTGTTTTCGGATTTCTCGACTTTGATGTTTCGGTTTGTTTTCAAATCGGAAATGGGAAGATAATCTGTGCCTATATTGGAAGTTGGCAATAAAGTGAATTGCTTTTTCTTGCTTTTCCCAATAAAAACAGCGACTTTTGTCTGTTGAATTTTAAAACTACGGGAAACCCATGCTCAGCAAATTTAAATTAAACCAGCTCTATTTTAAAGATACTCAGTTTGCCAATCTGATGACAAGGCGAATCTTTAATGTTTTATTGATAGCCAATCCTTACGATGCTTTTATGCTGGAGGATGACGGACGTATCGATGAAAAGATTTTCAATGAATACACCTCGCTTTCGCTCCGTTATCCCCCTCGTTTTTCGCAAGTTTCTACCGAGGAAGAGGCGTTGAGACAGCTTGGGAGTGTATCGTTTGATTTGGTGATTTGCATGCCGGGTACGGGAGACAACGATAGTTTTGATATCGGACGTCATATCAAGGAGAAGTACGAACAGATACCGATCGTTATCCTGACACCGTTCAGTCACGGCATTACCAAACGGATAGCGAACGAGGACCTGAGTGCATTCGACTACGTGTTTTGTTGGTTGGGAAATACTGATTTGCTGGTGTCCATCATCAAGCTGATCGAAGACAAGATGAACCTGGAGCATGACGTGAAAGAGGTGGGCGTGCAGTTGATTCTGCTGGTAGAAGACAGTATCCGTTTCTATTCATCCGTGCTTCCCAATCTTTATAAATTTGTGTTGAAGCAGAGTCAGGAGTTCTCTACCGAGGCTTTGAATGCCCATCAACGTACACTCCGTATGCGCGGGCGTCCCAAAATAGTATTGGCCCGTACTTATGAGGAGGCAATGGATATATACGATAAGTATACCAATAATATACTGGGAGTCATCACCGATGTCCGCTTTCCCCGTGTGGAGAAAGGAGAGAAGGACGGCATGGCAGGAATCAAGCTTTGTGCGGAAGTCAGGAAGAAAGATCCGTTCGTACCCTTGATCATCCAGTCGTCCGAGACAGAGAACGCTGCCTATGCGGCTAAATATGGAGCTACGTTCATTGATAAGAATTCCAAGAAAATGGATGTCGATCTTCGCCGGATTGTTTCCGATAATTTCGGTTTTGGCGACTTTGTGTTCCGTAATCCTGAGACGGGTGTCGAGATAGCCCGGGTTCGGAACCTGAAAGAGTTGCAGAATATTCTTTTTGCCGTTCCTGCCGAATCGTTCCTTTATCACATCAGTCGCAATCATGTTTCACGTTGGCTGTATTCACGTGCTATGTTTCCGGTTGCGGAATTCCTTCGTCCCATCACCTGGCATAGTCTGCAAGATGTGGATGCGCATCGTAAAATCATCTTTGAGGCCATTGTTAAATACCGAAAAATGAAAAATCAGGGAGTGGTAGCTGTATTCAAACGCGACCGCTTCGACCGTTATTCAAACTTTGCCCGTATCGGAGACGGTTCGTTGGGAGGAAAGGGGCGTGGACTGGCGTTTATTGACAATATGGTGAAGCGTCATCCGGAATTTGAAGAATTTGAGAATGCCCGTGTGGCTATCCCGAAAACAGTGGTGCTTTGTACCGATGTATTCGACGAGTTTATGGATAGCAATAATCTGTATCAGATTGCCCTTTCCGATGCTGATGACGATACGATTCTGAAATACTTCCTGAAAGCGAAGTTGCCCGACCGTCTGGTTGAAGACTTCTTTACTTTCTTCGATGTAGTGAAGTCTCCTATCGCCATTCGTTCTTCTTCCTTGCTTGAGGACTCCCACTATCAGCCTTTTGCAGGAATCTATAATACCTATATGATTCCTTATCTGGATGATAAATATGAGATGCTCCGTATGCTGTCCGATGCCATTAAAGGCGTATATGCGTCTGTTTATTTCCGCGACAGTAAGGCATATATGCAGGCCACTTCGAATGTGATCGATCAGGAAAAAATGGCTGTTATTCTGCAACAAGTGGTCGGCAATCAGTACGGAGACCGTTATTATCCTTCGATGTCCGGTGTAGCCCGATCTCTCAATTACTATCCCATTGGCGACGAGAAAGCTGAAGAAGGTACGGTAAACCTGGCTCTCGGTTTGGGCAAGTATATCGTGGACGGAGGTATGACTTTACGTTTCTCGCCTGCCCATCCTTCAAAGGTGTTGCAAACCAGTGAACTGGATATTGCCTTGAAAGAGACGCAGACCCGTTTTTACGCTCTCGATCTGAAAAATGCCGGTGATAACTTTTCGATTGATGATGGATTCAATCTTCTGAAGTTGCATGTGAAAGAAGCCGAAAAAGACGGTTCGTTACGGTATATCGCTTCTACCTATGATCCGTATGACCAGGTGATTCGTGACGGTTTATATCCCGGTGGGCGTAAAGTGATTACGTTTGCCAACATCTTGCAGCACGATGTATTTCCGTTGGCACGCATCCTGCGCTGGGTACTTCGTTATGGGCAGCAGGAGATGCGCCGTCCGGTAGAGATCGAATTTGCAGTGACACTCAATCATGACCGTGATAAGACCGGTACGTTCTATCTGCTTCAGGTACGTCCCATTGTAGACAGTAAAGATATGCTGGATGAAGATCTTACTACTATTCCGGACGAAGATGTGCTGCTCCGTTCCAATAACTCCTTGGGGCATGGCATTATGAACGAAATACATGATATCGTATATGTCAAGACTGATCATTACAGTGCATCGAACAATCAGAATATAGCTTGGGAAATAGAGAAACTTAACCAGCAGTTCCTGAATGAAGGCAAGAACTATGTACTTGTCGGACCCGGACGATGGGGAAGCAGTGACACTTGGTTAGGTATCCCGGTGAAGTGGCCGCATATTTCTGCTGCGCGTGTCATTGTGGAAGCCGGACTGACCAATTACCGGGTAGACCCCAGTCAGGGGACGCATTTCTTCCAGAATCTGACCTCCTTTGGTGTAGGTTATTTCACCATCAATGCGTTTATGAATGATGGAATATACAACCAGGAGTTTCTGAATGCGCAACCTGCCGTATTTGAGACTGAATATCTTCGTCACATACACTTTGAGAGGCCGATTGTTGTGAAAATGGATGGTAAAAAGAAACTTGGAGTGGTTCTTATGCCGGAGAAATAATAAAATAATATTGTATAAAAAAGTCCTGTTTTTCATAAGAAAGGCGGGACTTTCTTGTTTTAGCCCTTTTCTGTGGTCTGTTTTTATGATTAAACAACTATTTGTGGTCCTTTTTTCAGATTTTGTAAGGAATCGAAGGTTGTGTATTTATTATAATAAAAGAAAACTATAATTTTGCCTGCGGTTTTTACAACTTATGAATAATATTTAGTAGTTATCATTATGAAAAGACTCTCTTTTATGGTTAGTATGGCGATGCTAATTTCATGTATTGCCTCGTGTGATTCCGGTAGTGATGCTGTTTCATACGGTGTTGGTTCTTTAAGTCTTGGGCTTTCAGCCAATCCTTCTTTTGCAGAGAAAACCCGTTCCGTCAGCGAAGCGGAATACAAAAAAGTCGATAACTATCAAGTTACGGTCAACGAGGGCGACGGTACCTCTTTATACGATGGCCTGTACAAGGATATGCCTTTGTCTATCGATCTGACTGCCGGCAAAAAATATACGGTGAAAGCCTTCTACGGTGATAATGTAGATGCAGGTTTCGATAAACTGTATGTGGAAGGCAGCCAGGAGTTCACTGTCAGTGAAGGTGAACAAAAGAATGTTATTTTGTATTGTAAGCCGGCTAATGTTAAAGTATCAGTCGTTTATACGGAAGATTTTCTGAAATATTATTCGGATTGTACTGTCTCCCTTTCTACTTCACACCTGACTGCTCCTTTTGAAGTAAATATGAAAAAAGACTCCGGTAAGGATGCTTATCTGAAAGCAAATGCCGATGGTGAGAATGTATCTATCACTGTAGGAGGTTTCAAAGATAAAGAAGGCAATGCGGTGGTGATGGAAGCTTTGGTTGCCGAGAAAAAAGTAGCTCCCAAAACGCATCTTACTATTACAGTAGATCCGGAGGTGATTACTATTTCTACGGGTACTGCATCGTTGGACGTAACCGTGGATACCGGTACGGAAGATAAGGATGTGAATATTGAGATTCCGGAAGAGTATTGGCCGGGTAATGCAAGTAAGTAAATATAAAAGATTGGTATATATGAATGCGATAAGAAACATATATGCAGTGCTGGCATTGATAGCACTTTGTTTGAGTTCCTGCGAGATGAAAAATGAGCTGGAAGGCAAATATAATTTGAAGAATGACGAAGGACTTCTGACATTGGATCTGGTGAACAAGACGCAGGCTACGCCTTCTACAAAAGCTGAAAGTACGTCACTTACTGATGAACTGGATGTGAATACCTATAAAGTAGAGATTGTTGATAATGCCACTGAGGCTGTGGTTCGTTCGTTTGCCAGCTATGCGAAGCTGAAAGAGGCCTTGCCGTTGGTCGTTCCGGTAGGAAACTATAAGATTGTGGCTAAAAGCGGTGTTTTGCAAGATGCTTCGCGTACTCCTTATTTTGAAGGAAGCTCTTCTATTGAAGTGAAGCAGGGAATGGAATCTAAGGCGGAAGTTCTCTGTAAATCGGCAACGGTAAAGGTCAGTTTGAATGTATCGGACGAGTTTCTCAGTATGTTTGCCGACGATTATGTGTTCACCGTTTCAAATGGGATTGGCGGAGTTATTTATGTGAAGAAGGAAGATTTAGGTTCAATTTATCTCAGCATTCCCAATGGAGCCACTTCGATCAAAATTGTGGCGAAAGTAACTGAGAAGGAAACAGGTAGAGACATTGAAACTATTTATACTGTGACCAAACCCGATGAAGAAGGCTTGGAGGGAGGTGATTCTTTTAATGTTACAGTGAAACCTGTAGAAGAGGGTGAGGACCCGGAAGATCCGGATGTGACCCCTTCTGATCCGAAATTGGGGATACAGTTGGATATTGACTTGACAATGGACGAGACCGGCATAACAGTGAAAGTACCAACTGAACTGATTGAAGAATCGAAACCGGAGGAGCCGGATCAGCCGGCAGAACCGGATCAGCCGGCAGAAGACGGACCGGAGATTATCGGAGCAGATGAAGTGGTGGAAGTGGATACGAACAATCCGCCGACAGTTCAGGTAACGATGAAAGCTCCGGCCGGAATCCGGAACTTGCTTGTGACTATCACTTCAGACTCTAATGAGTTTATAGGTTTGATTTCTCAAATGGGGTTGGGAGAAACATTCGATTTGGCTAATCCCGGTGATTTGGAAGATAAACTTGGAGGTAGTTTGGAAGACGGATCCGGTATCGGTTTGATTGATCCGAATGATCCGATTAAAGATAAAAAAGAGTTCATCTTTGATGTATCCGGCTTTATGCCTATGTTGTCACCGTTTGGCCTTCAGCAACATTATTTTACTATTAAACTGATTGATAATAATGGTAAGGAGTTAGCCAAGAAATTGACAGTAAAAGTGGTGAAAAACTAATTTGAATTTCCAATGAAAAGATATATATATTTGTTCGTCTCTGTCTTTACTCTTGTGATGGCATCATGCCAACAAGAAGAGACTTCTAACGGCAAGACTGGCTATCTCCAGTTTTCTGTGGAGAAGAATACAAGTACGATTTTGGTTCCGGCGACAAGGGCAGAAGAGTTGCCGATTGCCTTGCAGGTAGTTGACAGAGCAGGGACTGTTGTGAAAGAGACTGATGACTGGCATAACTGGACATCTGCTCCCCTTGAATTACCATTGGGTACTTATACCATTAATGCTTTCTCAAAAGGGGTTGATGTGGCGACGGCCGGATTTGACGAACCTTATTATTGGGGACAGACCGAAGTAACGGTTGTTCCGAAAGTAAATCAGAATGTGAATATAGAGTGTCGTTTGGCTAATGTGAAAGTGACAGTCAATTACAGTGCTGATGTGAAGAAGTATTTTTCGAAACTGAGCTGTTCTGTGGGTAATTCTTCCGGTAAACTGGTTTTTGGTAAGGATGAAACACGTTCCGGATATTTTGCGGTGGATAATCTGAATATTTCGTTGGCATTGACAAATACGGATGGGCGTTCTTTTGTTTTTGAATCCGAACCGATTACAGATGTAAAAGAACGTCAGCACTACCGTATTAACTATACTATGAAGGCCAATGGTGCTATTGGTGGTGTATCTGTTACTTTAGATCCTTCTACCAAAGAGTATAATGTGAATATTTCCATTCCTAAAGAAAGTAATCCGAGTGTAAATGTCTGGTCTGATTTTGCAGACGTAACTCTTCCTCTTCCTGACGGTGTTGTTACCAAAGAGTGTAAATATCGCATTTCCGGAACGGAAGATTGGAATACGGTGTCCAATGTTGAACAGGCCGATGGAAAGCTTGTTGCAACCATAACCGGTCTGATTCCCGGTACGGAGTATGATTTCTGTTTTGCAATAAATGGAGTAAACGGAAAAATAACGACTGCGACCACCGAACTTCAGAAACAACTGGAAAATGGAAGTTTTGATGAATGGAATCAGAATGGAAAAACTTGGTTCCCGGGAACTGCGGCTGAGGCTTCTGCAAAGAATTCGTATTGGGATACCGGTAATGTGGGAGCAGCTACCATGAGTAAAAATCCAAGTATCGGAGAAAGCAACGATGTACATACCGTAGGTGGTAAATCGGCCAAATTGTCTTCGCAATTTGTGGGAGTGTTTGGTATCGGAAAATTTGCTGCCGGTAACATCTATATCGGGCGTTATATGGAAACGTATACAAGCCCGATGGGAGCACGTATACGTTTTGGTCGTGAGTTTACGTCACGTCCTACGCAACTGAAGGGATGGTACAAATACACTCGTGGGACCAGTATAGATCGTGGAGATCATAATGTGGAGGAATTGAAAAACTCGGGTGGTGATAAATGTGCTATCTATATTGCTTTGACTGACAATGAAGGTTTGGTTGATGATAATGGAGTGAAGACAGCTTATGAAGTCAACAATAACAAAGAAGGCAGTCCCACGCGTTATACGGTCGATCTTTCCGAAGCCAATAAAGATGTCATAGCCTACGGTTCCATTACCGATGAAGAGTCCAAAGGTTCTTTCGATGAAAGCGGAAATGTAGTCTGGAAGCAGTTTACGATTGATCTGCAATATCGTGATTTGACCCGTAAACCCAAATATATTATCGTTGTTGCTTCTGCAAGTAAATATGGTGACTTCTTTACCGGCAGCGAAAGCAGTGTCATGTTGATTGATGATTTTGAATTGGTGTACGGTACACCTGTTACCGCCAACTAATCCATAGCGAATGAAAAAAATAATTATATTTCTACTTCTTCTTTGTCCGGTACTGGTCCAGGCAAAGAAGAAGTTTGACCGTGGAATCGTGAAGAGTGTGTTTGTCCCGAAAGGGCAATGGTTTATGGGTTCTACAGTTTCGTATTCGGAGCAGAGTGCTGATCAATACCAGTTTTTGGTATTGGCAAATATCGATGCCAAAGGTTATACATTCCGTTTGAGTCCCTTCGGAGGATACTTCTTTGCCGACAATATGGCAGCGGGAGGCAGGTTCACTTACTCTCGTACCTACTTCAATATAGGAAACGTAGACATTAATCTGGGCGATGATCTTTCGTTCCACATCAAAGACGATATGTATCTGGAGCATAACTATTCCGCATCCGGATTTCTGCGTACCTATATGGGGCTGGGCAGCAGCAAAGTGTTCGGTTTCTTCAATGAAGTGCGTCTGACTTATGCTTACGGGCAAGGGAAACATTCCAATGGTACGGGTAACGACTTGACGGGATACTATCAGCGTTCTCACACGTTTGAGATCGGTGCAGCTCCCGGATTGGCGGCATTCGTATCCGATTTTGCTTCGGTAGAAGTTTCGGTAGGAGTGATGGGATTCAGTTATAAATGGGTCGATCAGATACACAATCAGGTAAACAAAGCTTCCCGTCATAGTGCAAGTGGTAATTTCAAGATAGACTTATTCTCGATTAATCTCGGAATGACGATGTATTTCTAACTTAAGCAGTGTTTTGAGAAATGAAGAGTTTACAAATTTATCTATTCCTGTTTCTGTCGGTCTTTGCTCTGGGTGCTTGCATACAGAATGACATTCCTTACCCTTACATCAAAGGCGAAATTACAGCTTTCGAAGTAGAAGGGCAGACCGGTGATGCCGAGATAAACAAGAACAGCCGCACCATCGCAGTCGAAGTAGGTGATGAAGTCGATATAGAAGAATTGCGTATTATCAGGTTCGTTGTGAACGAAGAAGCCACTTACAGCGTAGACGAACAATACTGTGTCAGCCCCAATAAATTTCCTTCGGCCGGCTTTTCTGCTTTAGCCGACTTGCCGGCAGGAGCAGATACACGGGTCGATTTCAGTAAGACCGTTCCTGTTCTGCTGCGTACCTATCAGGATTATCAGTGGATGATAACCGTCCGTCAGACCATCGAGCGGGTAGTCGAAGTCGAGAACCAGGCCTTGCCTGCCATCATCGATGATAAGAATCACACGGTATTGGTGTATGTTTCGCAGAAACAGGATTTGTCTGCTGTCAAGATAACAAAGATGATTCTGGGAGGCAGTAAGGCTACCATCACCCCCGATCCGTCCACCGTAACCAATTTCCGCAGACCGCAAGAGTTTGTTGTCAGCCGTTTCGATAAAGAAGAGCTATGGACGGTCGATGTGGTGCGTACCACATCGACAGGTACTACGGGCAGTGCCGATGTATGGGCCACACGTGCCACTCTGAATGGGGGCATGAAGCAGGGAACCACTCCCCGTGTGGAATACAGGAAGAAGTCGGAAGATACCTGGAGCGTTGTACCCGAGGCAGATGTGAAACTGGAAAGTGGTACTACTTTCAGTACGACACTGACCGGGTTGCAAGATGGCACCGACTACGTTTGGCGGGTAGTAGTCGAAGAAATTCCAAGTACGGAAGCCGCGTTCACAACCGAAAAGATACAAGAAATACCTAACTTAAACTTCGATACCTGGTCGCAGAATCCCACAGGAACCTTTAAGAAGAGTTGGTATCCGAACTCTGACGGAGCAAATTCCTATTGGGCGACCGGAAACGACGGAGTGACCTCTTCGTTGGCAGGCAGCCGTGATTCGAGCACCCGCCCTGAAGAGAAAGAGGCGGTAAGCGGGAAAGCCGCTTATATGGTTACTTTGGGCAGTGTGCCATTGGTAGGGGTTGCTGCCGGTAACTTGTTCATCGGTGATTATAAAACGAATGCTCAAAGCCCCAAGGATAGTCCCAAGTTTGGACGTTCGTTTACGGGAGCCCGTCCCACCGGATTGAAAGGATGGTATAAATATACTTCTAAACCGGTTGATTATGTAGGCAATCCGGATAACTTGAAAAACGATGAATGCCATATCTATCTCCGTTTGTGGGACGATAAAGATAACGAGATCGGTTACGGAGAGTTTGTCGGAAAGGAGACAGTGACCAAGTACACTCAGTTCCGGTTCGATGTGACTTACTCCAATAAAACGGCGAAGCCCGCCAAGATAACGATTGTTGCCACTTCGAGCCATTACGGAGGCGACTTTACCGGAATGAAAGTGACCGGTTCGGTAGGTGTAGGCAGTGAACTGTGGGTAGATGAATTTGAATTATTGTATGAATAAGAAAGGGAGTTATGCATAAATCTGTTTTATCTTTAGTGTGTTGTTTGTTCTTTTTCCTGTCGTGTCAGGAAGAAATAGAAACGATGCCTAACGGCAGCCTGAATATAGTATTGACGGACGGAGTAGCGGTTACCCGGACTTTGCCGGATGCACTGTCGGATGAATTGCGGCAGCAGTTTACGATTGAGTTGCTGCGTGACAGAGATGGGACAATCGTGCCCGAATACAAAGGTGCATTGAAAGATTTCGGAGATCAAAGGGTATTCAAGGTAGGCAGTTATCAACTGAAGGCTTATCTTGGAGAGAATCCGGCATTAGAGTTGGATGCACCCTATTATTATGGAGAAGTGCAAGATATCGCTATCGAGAAGGGTAAGGCAACAACGGTAAGCGTTGGCTGTAAAGTAGCCAATGCGCTGGCTACTTTTGAGATTGTGAATCGGGAGGCTTTCGATAAACGCCTGAAAGATTATTACGTAGAAGTTACCGTAGGTAGTGAGTCGGTTACGTGGAAACCGGGAGATGTCACACATCCCTACTTCAAAGCCGGAGGCCGGGTGACGATGGCGTTGATCGGCACTTCCGTAGAGACAGGGCAGGAGGGAAGTTATGCTTTGAATCCGATCGAGACAGTGAAAGCGGGTGTTAAGTATAATTATAAGCTCTCCATGAAAGCTTCCAATGTTGGTTTTGAGGTCACTACGGAAGCCCGGCAGGAACCTGTCACTATCAATGAAACCGTACCCGACAGTTGGTTGCCGAAAGCTAAGATCTTCAGTGAGGATTTCGATGAAAATCATGTGCTGACTTATACGGAAACAGCGGACGCTTTGTCGAGAGCCGGCATTGCATATACAGCTTTGCGTCCGGTTCAGGATGTGGAGTTTGCCTTTAACTTTGCGGATAAGCATTTGGAACATCTGAATAAGACGTATCTGCTGTCGGAACTTTCCGAAGAAGATCGGCGGGCTTTGGCTGCTGTGAATATTGTCTTGCCCGATCTGACTGCAGGAAGTACTGAGGGAGTTATCGACTTTGCCGGAGTAACTTCCGGCATGCTGACTCACGATGGAGGACAGGATACGGATAATATAATAGCCGTTCGGGTAAAAGCAAATGACCGTTGGAGTGATGCCGGTATGTATACTATCCGGACTGTGAAACCAGTCTTTAAAGTGGGTTATTATCCGGGCAATGTTTGGACGAAAGAGTTTACTTTGAACACACTCACTGCCGATAGCGTGAAAACCGGCAATTTAGATAAGTTTACCGATATTGCTTACGAATTTAGTGCCGATGGTAATAGTTGGGAAGCGATGCCCGGAGATTTGCGAAAGGCAGGGCTGAGTCCGGGAACCTCTTATTATGTGAGAGCGAAATATAGGGGAGAGGTGCCGGGAGAGAAAGTGGAGGTGAAAACGTATGAGGCGCTATCCATACCCAATTCTGATTTTAATGCGGGATATGATGTTACATATCCCAAGAGTGAGAATCCGTTATACACATTTAAAGGCGATTGGATTGGTACGCGAAATCCTTTGACCTGTCATACTGATGGAGCTAACGCATTCTATGTATCTAAATCAAGTACGCTTCCGGTAGTTGATGGTGAACGTAATGTTGCTCATATGATGACATTAGGATGGGGAGCAGGAAACACTTGTTCTTTCGGTAATAAAGATTATTGGCTTGGAAATAGTGTTATTAATCATATCAGTGCGGGTATCGTTTGCGTAGGAGATTATAAGGCTGCTGGAGATGTAGTTAATGGTAAAGCGGCTTATATTCGTCCAACGTCTATGAGTTTTGTGTACAAAGCTGCCCCATATAAAGATGATGAGTATTTGATTGAAGCCTATTTGGAAAATATTACAGGAGAAGTAGAAACCATAATTGGCAAAGCTTATTTGAAATCCGGTACTGCATATTCATCCTATCAAACTCAAACCTTGAATTTTGAGTATAATAATGAATATAGAAACTTGCCGATCTCTCATGTGAAGATTATATTTAAGGCCGGTACTAAAGAAGATCGTGATCACTTGGAAGATAAGTTTAGGGATGCAAAAGTTCCATATGGTGATGCTTATATCATAGGTTCACAGTTCTGGCTCGATTCATTCACTTTACATTACGACAAATAAATATGAAAATCTATATATACCTCTTTCTCCTTTTGCTTGCTACAGCCTCCTGTAGCGAGCAAACTGCTCCCGATAACTCCGTCGGTTATCTCCGCGTAGAAAACATCACCCTCACTTGTGATACTGAAACGCTTCCCATCACTCGTGCCGTCGATGCCGGACTTAAACTTGAAATCTGGCAAGGTTCTGAGTGTGTCCGTAGTTACGATCCGGGAGCTGCGGAACTTTCCAAAAGAATCGTTCTTCCGGTTGGTGAATATACCCTGAAGGCCTTTACTCCCGATCAGACCGAGGCGCCGGACAATGAATCGGGCACACCCACTTACAGCGTCGACTACCCTTTCGCCATTGTATCAGAGGATGTAACTCTGATTTCGGTGAAAGCGCCCCAAATTAATATCGGGGTTGGCGTTGAGTATTCGGATGAATTTATGGCAAACTTTACAGACTTCTCCATTACCGTAAGTAGTCCTACAGGACGTCAGGCAAGCCTGACAGGTAATGTGACAGACCTTCTTTATTTTAATGTCCCGATCGGTGGAACCCATTTAAGTTATACGCTTACCGCCACCAATGCCGATGGAGAAACAATGACTTCCGAAGCGCGTTACATCCTTCAGGAATCGGGAGCGGAACTTACTTCCGGAAATTATAAAGTCCGGATCGGCCTGGTTCAGTAAGGAAGGTCGATGAAAAGCAGTCCGGTTACTCCTAAACTTCCTTAAACCTCCAAACTTTCTTCTTCCGGATTTGTCATATTGCCAATCTTTAAAACGTAGAAAGTATGAATAGAGACAGGCAATTGAAGAAGGACATGGAGAGCCGGGAAGTGCAGATCCATGAAGAATATGAGAAGAACAGGCATCTGATGTCTGAGGACAAAGTAAAGGAAAAAGCTGCTGCATCAGGCAGTGCTGGCGATATCCATTCCGGCAAAGGAACGGGAAAGAAAAAATAGTGTAAAACAGGAACCGTTGCGAAATCCCTTTTTCACTACAGAGTACACAGAGGGCATGGAGGTTTTATTTATTAATAAGCCTTTGTGCCCTTTGTATGCTTTGTGGCAGGTAAAACGTTTTGTTCTCTATTATCCTATTAAACTATCAAAAAGGTGTGAAATACCTCTTTCCTCTGACTCTCCCAATTTTTTTTCCGGATGAACCGGAGGGAAAAGAAGCATATCAAGGAACTTCCGGAGGCGAAGAACCGGTCTTTTGAGTCGGTAGAGCCTTGCTTTTCCGGAAAACAAGTAAGCATTTACCCCAAAACAAGTAAGCATTTGCTTCGAAAGACGGTTACATTTTCCCAATTTGCTTACTTCTTTTTTAAATATCTCCTAATGTTTTGGCAGATTACATATATTGTTATGCAAATCGGGCGATAAGAGGACGTATTTTCTTCCCGTTGCTCGCCGGGAAGTATCCTGTACGAAGTGTGTAAAGGAATGGTATTTTACTCTAATAAGGAGATTCCGGCGGATAATTATCCTTTATTGTTTCTATTTGATAAGGAAGTAGTTGAACGACCTGTTAAAACGATAATCGGGAAATCGTCTGTGAGCCGTTTTTCCGAACTTCATCAGAGACGTGTCCGAAAGAACGGGATATAGAGCCATTGGATTATCATTTTGACATTTTGGCACTTTGACATCTGCTCTCAAACACTTCTCTAAATCTATCGATCTTTCGTTTGGCAATGCCCAATCTTGTTGCTGAAGTCACCGTTCCGTAACCGGTTCATCACCTGTTTGTCATCAGGAACAGCTGATTGCTATCAAATAGAGATGTTATTGATAATATTTTTAACTTCATGTTTTAAAGAATTTGGCGTTATTATTGTAGCAACATCTGCGAAAGACAAATACCAATGTGCAAATTTACTGATTGAAAAAGTAATAAAACGGTACTCAATCATATTGTCTATTTCTTTTTCGGATGTCAATCCGTAGTAATATTTATCATCATTTATCATGGATGTTTTATCTTTTTCTATTCTTATGACAACTTCATATAACTTTTCTTTGTCGTAAAACTCATCCAAGAACTTTTTAAAAGGTGGATGTTCTCGTGATTGAAATTCATTAAGAATGTGTATTTCTTGAATTCTATCTATACGAAATGTAAGATAGGCTTCTTTTTGAAGACAAAACCCTATCAGATACCAGTTAGTTCTCGAAAAGAAAATGCCAATAGGTTCAACCTTTCGTTCTGAAACACTTAATGTAGTACCTGTAAAATAAGACATTTCAACAATTCTCTTTTGATATATACTTTGCAATATTAGTAAAAGAATGTCTGGTTTATACGCAGATGATTTATAAGTATTTAAGACAGACAGGCATTCTTCCATTGTTTCCAACATCTTTTTATCTACAAAGCGCATGACAGACTTTATCTTTTCTATGCCCGACTTGTAATGTTCATTACTGTTTGAATCAGTTAGTTCATGTACTAATTTCTCTGCAATTAAAAAGGACAAGGCTTCTTTTTGAGTAAACATTAGCGGGGGCAATTTGAATCCTTCTGCCAGTGAATAACCAATACCGGGATTTCCAATAATCGGAATTCCTGCCTCTTCCAATGTTCTTATATCCCGGTATACAGTACGAATACTTATTTCAAAACGCTCTGAAATCTGTTGTGCTTTCACTAACGAATGCGATTGCAATTGAATCAATATAGCAGAAATACGGTCTATCCTATTCATCTTGCATCTTTAATTTGGATATTTGAGTCTTCAATAAAAATTGCTTGTTTATTACTTATTGGGATAAGCTGCAACTTTTCATTATATAGCTGAATTACTTTTTCACCTTTTTTCTTGAATGGGAAATTACCATAATGGGGAATTGTATAAAAATCAACCAAACCTAAAGAAGAATAGTCCTCCAATTCAGGAGCTTTTTCTATTGGGTCAAAGTTTACATTCTTCATATACTCTGTATCGGGAGATGCTATTATTGCTCCAGCAGACTCCCCAATATACAGTTTTCCCGATTTAACTTGTTCGGATATGATTTTATCAACACCTTTTCTTTTTAACTCTTGCAGAAGGAAGAATGTATTTCCACCTGTTATATAGATATAATCACATTTGTGTAATATAGAAGATATTTCTTCATTGGAAAATTGGGTAATCTCAACTTCTTCAACAATCATTCCTACTTTTTCAAGAGCTTTTTTTCCTGTTTTTACATAGAATCGTATTGATTCTGTAAGGCTTGCAGTTGGTATAAAAGCTATAATTTTTCCTTTTAAATCCTCATTAGCAAAATCAATAAGCAGATTGGCTACATCGGCAAAAGATGAGCATAAAAATAATCTTTTCATATTTAGTTATATTAAATTTATTATTGTCGGGTACTTGGTATTAGCAACCTAAAATCATCCAAAATCAACGTTGAATGCTTAATGGTGCAAAAATAACAACTTCTATGACAACCCTATGTCAGTAAGTCTAATATATCCAGATAACCATGTCCGGTATTGTAGTCGTCCTTGCAGATTAGAGGAAGTTATACTTTTATTGCTGGTTGGAAATTTTATGTTTTTAATAAAGCGCAGAAACATATTACCACTTCATATTAAAGGCCTGGGGATCTTCTTTCCTTATTAAAAAATGATTTTGACAGGTTCAAGCTGAATCTGTCATATGTATGCAATGTCATGTGGAATGCATCCGGATCGAAGAATTGTCCGGAGAAACGGGTGAGGGATGCCCGCCCCGATGGAACTTGCACATAATAATTAGGGTGTAGCCATCCGGGACGGATAGCTACACCCTAACCCCGGTATGGCTACACCCTAAGCGTCGGATGGCTACACCCATTTATATGGAGAGATATGTTTGCGGAATTACTTTCCGCTGTTATTTTGCTGTTCCAGACTTTGAATCCGTTTTTCAAGCGCGGCATATTTTTCGTCTTTCTCTTTGAGAAGACGCTCGTAGAGTTCGGTGATTTTATCAATCGGATTGAAGCTGTTAGTTGTGGCATCCTGTCCTTTATAACCCGTAATGGGCACTGAGCTATCTTTATTGTCATGCACATTGTTTGTGATATTCTCAAATACCACAGAAGGTGCATCCTCTTCCAGTGTTTTCAGATATTCCACCGGCACATTCAGCGCCCTTGCGAATCTATTTAGCATTTCATCCTCAATCACCCGCATCTTCTCGTATTTGGATACATTCGGTTGTGTCATGTTTACGAGTGCTGCCAATGCGTCCTGCTTGATGTTTTTCTCGATCCGGGTACGCCTTATGTTATGTCCGTGATGGACATTTACATTCTGTATTTCTTCTTCTGTTTCCATGTTCTTTTTGCTTTTTGAACAACGATTTCCGTTAAAATGTTCCGTTCGAAGCAAATATACGAAAAAAATGGAATAAGATGAATAAAATGAATATTACTTTGTTTGAAAATAGAATATAAGGAATACGTATATGCTTGCAGAATCAACTGTTTTGCGCTTATTTTACGGCTATTGAAATAACAACAATCCTATTACACACTATGATCGGACTACTGACAACTAAAGAAATTGATTTCTTCACCAAACTGGCTGAACTTTTAAAAGAATACAGTGCCATAATATCTTACGGTCATTGTAGCGAGCTGCGTATTCTTGTTTGTATGGGTGACAGCGAAGATGTGGAAAAATATCCCATTATATTTGAGGATAGCTTTGATGAAAATGAGATTTATGATCTGTTGCGCAAAAACAGAAAACGGATCGGAGAGATTATCGAACGTGAAGTAGCTGAGGCTGTTCCCGAAGGAGAACTATCTCAGCCGGACGATCAGGCCGGATCAATGGCAGACCATTTTCACTAAAGATAGTAAGGAATATGAAATGCATTTAGAGGCATAATATGGAGAAGGGTACAGCTTCACCTGTTTGTATATTAATGTGCTGTCACATGGTTTTAAGGAAGGGGCGGGACTTATGAATTAACAGTCCCGCCCCTTCACGGTGTGAATAAAAAGTAATGAAATCTTGCTTTACCGGAAAGCTGTGACTTCATTTACATCAACGGAAAATCTGCCATTGAAGGCCATCATATTCTCGAAACGTACTTTAGTACATTCCACCGGTTTTTTAAAGCTTATATAAGCAATTCCATCCATGACCTTACGGTCGAATACTCCATGGTTCACCCAATTTCCGTCCGGTGTTTCAACCATCACTCTACAGGATTTAAGCATATACGAGCCGCTTGTCGATTTGTTGGTGTCCAGCCTGAACCCTTTGAGTAACTGTTTTTCCGGCAGAATAATCGTCAGATAATTGTGGGCGTTGGAGGTATACCAGTTGTTGGCTGTAAAGTTACCATCGTTTAGCGAACCTAATTTCTCCGGTCGTATATCCGATTTAAACCCGATTTCTTTGTTGAAGCCTTTTCCTTCGATCTTTTTATTGCTTGAATCGATATTGTCCAGGCGTATAGAAAGATTTAGTTTCACAAAGTATGCCGAGCGGGTCCGGGCGATTGCCAAATGTTCATGCGATCCTTCCATCGTCAGCTTTATTGCCATCACATAACCCGATAGGTTGTTTAACTTCTCAACATCCTTGAGAGTCAGTTTGACTGTCGTTTCCAGTTCACCCGCTTTCAGCACACTACCCTCAAAGGTGCAGCTTTCGTTCGGAAAGAGGGGGATACCTTCCACCATTTCAGGAAAATCGGCCATCAATTTGTCTTCTTTGATAAGATTGACCTGGATATCTTCTTTGTAGGGCTTTGTCACTTTTACTTTGAACGAAAGTTCGTTCTTTCCTACCAGGGTGGTACTTACCAGGTCGTTGGTTGCTTCCAGCTGTATATAAGGCTTGCCATAGTATCCCAGGTACACCAGATCAGTGAACGGATCGATGCCGAGTTGCTCACGGATATCTTCTTCGATATACTTATTGTCCATTTGCCAACTTGTATCCTGATCTACGATCTGTATTTCATCTTTACTGCACGATGCCGACAAGACGAGCAATAGAACCCATAAAATGCTTGGGGTGGATTTTATTCTTCTTTTCATTCTGAACTCTTTTTTATTCTTGATTTACAATTACTAATTCATCTGCCGGAAATTTAACGTTTTCCACATATTCAATACGGGCTTTCGTGGTCACATTCTCCATATCGGCGGGAGCTTTCAGGTCCTTGATCCCCGTCTCTTTGCTCAGTGGCAGATACGAAATGAGATGTGGTGTTTCCGGATCCATCGGGAGGTATAAGTAATCGTTGATTTCCGATTCTGTCAACGCCTTATCCCATAAGCGTATTTCTCGCAGATAGTCGTTTCGGTAACCGGAGTTTCCGACTATGATCATGCTGTTTTCACCAAAGGTGATGGCACTGTTCTCGAAAACCTTCTGGACTTTTCCGTTGACATAGACTGTCGTTTTTTTATCCTTGTGCACATAGGTGATATGCAACCATTTACCCGCTTGCAGGGGTATTTGAGTCCATGTGTCGTCCCCGTCGCGTCCGTTTTTCACTTGTATACCGGCGGTAGATGAAATACGGGTATAGAATTCTCCTCCTGTTCCGTTGCTTAGATAGGCTGTGGTCAGGTTGCTGCGGGTCAGGCTTGAATAGATGGCACTCATTTGAATGGTCCATTCAGCCTTTGTGTGCATTCCGGCAGGTTTTATCCGGATACCTTCTCCACCGCTGACTTTGGCTACTGACGAAAGGATGGAGCGATTCAGGAGCAAGACCGCACTGCGTTGTGAGGGAATCAGCGAATATTTGGAAGCCCCCGTGATACTAAGAGGAATTGCATATTTCTTGTTGGCGGGGAAATCCTTGGAATCCAGTTGTCCCACTTTCACCATTATTTTTGCTGAAAAGTCACCGGCGGGTACCCGTATGCCTTCGGAGCCGGATAGCTCGTTTCCCTCTGCATCTGCCAGTTTAAAAGCGGAGGGAGGCAGGGGCTCATACGAGGCTCCGTTGGCTTTGTTGTATTTGTCCAAAGCCTCTTTATCATAACTCACTTGTATGGTCACCGGGCTTTGGCTGATATTGGCCAGTCGGGGTGTCAGATAGGTTGTTCCGCCATCGGGCTCTAAAGTGAAGTTGACGATGCCTTTATTATCGGGTGTTTCCATGTATACTGCGTTTTCCGAGCCTGAACCTTCTCCGTCGGCATAGTCACAGGCAGAAAAGAACGGGCAAAGTATGCCGATCGCAATAAACAGATATTTGTAAGATACGTTACATTTCATGTTTCAAACTGTTTTTAGGTTAATTATTTTACGGGAGGATTCATGATCGATATTGCTTTTCTGATATTAACATAAGCTTCGTCTTCAAATGCGTCTTCGTTAATATGAAAAACTCCGATTCCTCCCACATTGCCTTGTTTGGAAGCCACATAACCGGCGTATGTGCCCGGAAATCTGCTTCGTGCACCGGGCTTGTTCTGAAAACTTTCCGTAAAAATGATCTGTTCGGGTTTGATATTCAACCGGTTTTGGATATCATTGGACCATCTCTCGAAACTGGAAGCCGAACCGCTGTAAGATTGAACGACAAAACGGTCGAAATACTGTGCCGCACGCGGGTCCAGCCAATGGATAGAGCCGTTCAGATGAAACAGTTTGTCCGGTCCCAGCAGCTCGCGCATGGTCTTCATAAACAAGATTTCTTTCTCTTTATTATAATCGCGTGAGCAAGAAGTCAAATTACCGCAATGGTTGCCCGGCTTGAACGGCGATGCGTACGAGGGTTCATAGTCATAGTCGAATCCGTCGTAACCATATTTATTGATTGTATCTACGATGGCTTGCGCATACTCTTTGATGGCTTGTGTGTCGTCGGCGGGCCATTGGTCGCGTCCCCATTTTATCTGGTCACCTATGTCTTCTATAATCCAGCCGATAATGACTTTGGTTCCTTTGGCCTGCACACTCCGCAGCTCTTTGATTTTTTCTTCGCTCAAAGAGTGCCAGTTTCCCCATATCGAAACAACGTCCATACTGTCCGGTAAAAGAGACAGCCGGGGATATTTTCCCGCTCCGTCCGGTTGCCAGGCATTGAACCACCCGAACATAATGGGGTGTTTGGTGCTTTTGTAAGCTCTCAGGTTTTCCAGATATTTTTCGTAGGCAACTTCATTCTCTTTATGTCTTTTATCTTCTTCAGCCCATTTTACGGAGTCCCGTTTGGAATAAAGATCGCCCACGGCTTCGTTTTCCACATCAAGTTTCTCCGGTGAGGTCCAGTCATCGCATGCGGCAAAGCTTACTAAGAGTGCCGTTCCGATAAATGCAAAAATGGTATTTCTCATATTCATGTTTCTTTAATTTTCAGGTTCATTACTATTTGCTTTTTTTGTCCCACCACACTTTAGCGGCGGCATTGTCTGCTCCTCCTAAATGCTGGTTGATGGCATTGTGCAGGTTTTCGCTGTTTTGTTCATACTCGGTGCGGGGATAGGGCATTCTTCTTACACCTCCCACATCGTATCCGTTTCCGATCAATACCGCGGAGTTCGTTTTGTTTTCGGCAACGACTATTTGGCGGGGATATCCGGTACGTCTCCACTCTGTCCATGCTTCCTGTCCGTTGGGGAAGATGGCGAGATATTTTTGAGTGATGATACGTTCCAGCTTTTCTTCTTCCGTAGCTCCGTTTTCCCAGCGGATAGTGATGCTGCTTGGAGCGTTTGCACTTAACTCACCATTGGCGGTGTCGGTATAGTTGGCCGGTTTACGGGTGTGATCCTTCAGATAGTTCTCGGCCGATGAATTGCTCAGTCCATTTTCGCTGAACGACATACGGATGCCTGCGTTGTAGAAGTCACCGGCACTGCCGCCCATATCGAATCCGGCCAATGCTCCTTCGGCTTTCAAGAAGCATACTTCGGACGCTTTCATCCAATAGAGGGGATCGTCTTCATGCACGTTGGGGCGTGTGAACCCGTTGTAAGCGTCTCCGGACTTGGCGATTCCGCACCGTACGGCCTTGAAGCCATTGTTGTTGACAAAGTATACGGAAGCACGGGCGTCATTATATCCTGCCAGATAAGAATAGATGGTGGCTCCCATGCGGGTGTCATTGTATTCTTCATTAATCACTTTCAGCGGATTCTTCATTTGCAGGCCGGCCCCTTTACCCATCTGGGCTGCCAGTTCTTTGCTGTCGATCATGCCTGCGGGATGTTTCACGGCTTTCTCCGCATATTCTTTGGCAAGTCCCGCATCGGCAAAGCGGACACGGATGGCCAGGCGAAGCATCAGCGAATTGGCAAAGCGCATCCATTTATTGACATCGCCGTTATAAACAATGTCGAAGGCAGGCAATACTTCTTGGCTCTTATTCGAGTAATCGTCCAAGGTTTGGACAGCCTCTTCCAGCTCTTTCAGAAAAGAGCGGTATACGCTTTCCTGGGAGTCGTATGCCACTTTAAAAGAACCTTTGCCCACTTGTGAGTAGGGAATCGGGCCAAACATATCCGTAGTGCGGTGCAGAGCCGCGATCTTAATGATCTGGGCTAAGGCATAAATCTCGTCATTTCTTGTTCCTTCATCCTGCGAGATGCGTTTTATCTGCATCCATGGCGAATAAACATCCGTCACCATAAAAGAATACACATAGTTCACCCAGTTTTCGTACATGAAGTAGTTGGTGAAGTTCTTGCTGCCGTTAAATTTGTTGTCGCGGGGAGACATGTATCCCGCCCAGGCATCACCGGCCAGATTTACTCCGATCTGATAGCGGTTTACCGGTTCTGTGCTTTCTGAAGCGGTGCCGACGGGGATTACACTTTTCTCAAGATTAGGCAGGTAGGCCCCGTAAATAACTCCGTCCATCTTTTCGTCTTCTTTTGTCGGGAGCAACGGGTTCCGGTTGATATCTTCGGATATACACGAGGTGCATAGTGTTGAACCTAAAAGGGCTATGGCCGATAGCGTTCTACACGTATTCTTTATTTTATTTAATTTCATAGTGTTGCATTTTTTAAAGGTTATAATTCAATCTTTACGCTAAATCCCACACTACGCAAACTGGGTGGCATAAAGACATCTCCCCGGTTATAGGTACCTGTCGAAGAGGTCATTTCCGGATCGAATGGAGCTTTATTATAGATCATCCACAAATTGCGTCCGATGGCGGAAACCGTCAGCCGGTTGATCACATTACCGAACCATTTGCCCGGCAGTGTATAGCTCAGGCTGGCTTCTTGAAGGCGGATGTTGGTCGCTTTATACGCATAATATGCCATCAGTTGTTCGCCGCCGATGGTCGTATAATATTTTTCCGCATCATATTGTGTTCCGTTCACCCATACACCACCGTTCTGACGCGCTTTATAAGTGTCTTTCGATACACCGTAGTCGTCGAGGAAGGCTTGGGTGGAAGAGGTTACGATACCTCCGAAGCGTCCGTTGAACAACAGGTCCAGAGTAAGGTTGTTCCAGGTTACATTATGTCTCCAGCCTATTGAAAAATCCGGGTTGACCGATCCTATCTTGATACGTTGTGAGCGGTCTACTTTATATCCTCCTTCTTCTTCGATCAGTTTACCGTCTTTGCCTCTGGCAAGGATACCTTTTACGTATACATCCCCGATTGCGTCCTTCTCCCGCAGATAAACTCCTCCTTTATCCTGCAGGGTCAGTTCGGTGATGCTGAACAGCGAGCCGTCCGCCGGGTTCCTGTAGTCATGCACCATCTTCATGATTTTATTTCGGTTGGCTGTGTAAGTCAGATTGGTGGCATATCCCACTTTTCCGAACCGGTCGTTATAACCCAATGACAGTTCGATACCTTTGTTGCGTACCTTACCTGCCTGTACATAGAAACCCGAATATCCCGAAGCAGGAGACATACTGGAGAGGAAGGTCTGATTATAGGTATCTGTCAGATAAACCGTGGCGTCGATATTGATTTTATTGTTGAAAAGTCTCAGGTTAGTTCCCAACTCATACGATTTGGTTTGTTCTGCTTTGAAGTTCGGGAAAGGGTAAATCGATATCGGATTGATGACTCCGCCTTTCATGGGATCGGTGACGGTTCCGGGAGTCAATCCGGTATAATTGATCGGTCCTCCTACTTCAGCGAATGAAGCTCTCATCTTCCAGAATGAAATGAATTTAGGCAGACTTACCATTTCGGAGATTACGCCCGACACTCCGACGGAAGGATAGAAATAGGTGGGCTGGTCGGAGTTGACTAACTGGGAAGCCCATTCCTGCCGTCCGGTCAGGGTGAGATAAAGCATACTTTTATAGCCCAATTCAGTACTTACAAACACCGAATTGTTTCGTGTATGGATGTGCGATTGCGAACCGGGTCCGGAAGACGGATCGAAGTTATAGGCAGAGAACAGGTTGGGGACAGTAAACAGTTTCCCTCCGATGCCCATGCCGGTAGTCAGGTGATCTTCATAACTGAATCCGGCGTTTGCTGTCAGATTGAAGTCACCGAGATTTTTGTTCACATTCAGCATGATATCTGCATAGGTCTGCTGATACTCTTCCATACTTTGGTTATATGCTCCCTTGTCCGACTGGGCATGCAGCTTGATTGTCGAAGCATGCAGTTTACGTTCGGATGTGGTGTTGGTGTTATCCACTCGTATACGTCCTGCTATGTTCAGCCAGCTCAGAATGTCGTATTTTACGTTGGCATAAAACATATAACGTTTCTTTTTGGAAACAAACATTTCGCGGTTCACAATCCAGTACGGGTTTTCCAGGTTCAGGCCCTGGTCACCATACGACCATTCCTGTATGGGGAACTTGCGGTTGGTGTCATATCGTTCGTACACTTTGACCGCTTCAAAATCTTCACCCCGCGGAAAGAGATACAGAGGTACCAGCGGATTAAAGTAACGTCCTGCCGACAGCATGTTCTGGTCTCCCTGCAGAACATAACTGGCTCCCAGGTCAAGATGGAGTTTGTTATTCAGCATACTCGCAGTGTTGCGCAATGTGAAGTTATAACGATAGTATTCGTTGTTGGGGATGATGCCGGTGGAATTCGTGGTTGCCACCGATACGAACGTTTGATTATTTTTGTTTCCTACTGAAAAATTGGCGGCATTCATGATATTGGCGCCTGTCTTAAAGAAGTCTTTCGGGCGGAACGTTGAAGGCTGTTGCAACATCTCACCCCAACTCTTATAGGATCCTTTTGCATTACCGTATTGATTCTGAAATTCCGGCATTACGTAAGGAGTCATAAACTCCGTATTGTTGGAGATTGAGATTTTCAGTTTGCCTTCCTGACCTTTTTTAGTGTTGATCAGGATAACACCGTTGGCTGCCGATGAACCATATAAGGCCGCAGCGGCGGGACCTGTCAGTATCGATAAACTCTCGATGTCTTCCGGGTTGAAATCGGAAATGCCTTCACCTCCTCCCGGAGTACTGTAATCATTATTGATTTCACCTTTTGAGGGGTTGCCGATGGGCATACCGTCCACCACATAGAGCACATTATTGTTTCCTACAATGGACTTGGCCCCGCGCATGACTACGCGGGTTGCTCCGCCGATGCCCGAGGAGCTCCGGTTGATGGACACACCCGCTACTTTTCCGGTTAATCCGTTTACGAAGTTGGCATCTTTCACACTGTTGATAGCATCCGACTTTACCTGCTGAACACTGTAACTCAGCGCTTTTTCTGCACGTTTGATACCCAGTGCGGTGACGACAACCTCGTCCAGCGCTTTGGCGTCTTCGTCCAATACGACAGTCAGTGAAGAAGCATCACCCACTGTAATATATTTGGTGGTATAGCCCACATAGGAGAATTCAATTACATTTCCTTTGGCAGCCAGGATGGAAAATCGTCCGTCAAGACCGGTGACGGTTCCTGTGGGGCTGCCTTTGAATGAGACGTTGACTCCGATCAAGGGATCTCCTTTGTCATCTTTCACTATCCCCGACAGTTTTTTGCTTTCAACTTCCACTTTTGATTGCGGAATAATCATGATATATTTGTCTTTGATTTTGTAGGAAAGACCCGTTCCGGACAGGATAGAAGTCAGCGTCTTATCCAGAGATTCAGCATTAATATTCAGGTTAACGCGTTTGGTTTTCTCAAGTTTGGATTCGTTGAAAGCAATCAGATAATCAGATTGTTTCTCAACTTCCCGCAATGCTTCCTGCAACGTGATATTCTTTTTTTTGATCGTTATTTTTACGTTGTTTTGAGCAAAGGCAGCTGTTTGTAGAATAAAACAGCTAAAAATTATAAAAAAAATAGACTTTAATCGATAAAAATTCATAGATTTGAACGAATTTTAGTGTTAAATCATAATATTTATTTCCCAAAAAGTAAAGCATAAGCTTTGACGCTAAGAATTCAGATTTCATATCCGGAATTAGGTGGCCGCCTCTTTCCGGATACTTTTTTACATGCTAAATAGTTGTTTTTAAGGTTAAACAAATAAATATACTAAATCATTTTATTTTTTTGCATCCCGTTTAATGTAACATATATTCCCCTTCAGTTCATGGTTGAATCCTCCCACGACTTCCTGCATGATATTCAGGATATCTTCTAAAGTGGATTTCTCACGGAAACGGAAGTTGAATTTATCATCATTAAATAAATTGGCGTTATACTGGAAGGTGACCGCGTAGCGTCTTTCCAGTTCGTTCAGGATTGCCGACATAGTAACTCCTCTGAATACGTACATCCCTTTTTGCCAGGCTGTAACGTCTTCAATATTTGCTTCGGCGAGCTTGCTTTTTCCCGTGCTCTTATGGTAAGTGACCTGTTGTCCGGGAGTGACAATATAACTCTCTTTTCCATTGTCGCATTCCACTTTTATTTTTCCATGAATCAGGGTTGCAATCATTTCGTTCTCTTCCGGATAAGCGGCGACATTGAACTCGGTTCCCAAGGCTGTCACTGCCATGGTGCCCGATCTGACTATAAAAGGCTGGCCGGTGTTTTTCTTTACTTTGAAGTTGGCCTCACCGATTAAGTAAACCGTGCGGGTTTCACCTTTGAACTTTTCAGGATAAAGGAGGATGCTGCCTGAGTTAGTTTCCACTATACTGCCGTCCGGAAGCCGGAGGGTGCTCAGGCGCCCGTCCGGTGTTATGTTCTCAATTAGGGGAGTCTCGGTGAAGTGCTGTTTGGTCATTTGAAAAGTAACCGAAACAGACACGATCAACAACGCTATGACAGCCGCGTAATATGCAAAACGGATGCGTGGCTGATGTCTGCCTCCGGAGTTGGCTCCGACTTTGGTATATACTGATGCGAGAGAGTCCCAGGTGGTCTGGTCGACCTTTCCTTCCGTTTCGTTCCATAAGTCGTGCAGGGCAGTTTCCTTTTCCTCGGTATGTTCCTGGTCGAGCAACCATTGATGGATCTCTCCGGTGACTTTTTTGTCGGGATCGGAAGCTGCAAACAAACGGATGATTCTCTGAATATAATTCTTCATTTTTATAGCCTTTATATAGATAAGACAATTAGTTGTGGCTGATTACTCAACCGATGTAGAAAAAAAATAGGGTGAGGAGCACTTTTTTTAAGTCGATTAATGCCAAATAGATGTGACGCTCTACCGTACGAACTGAAATATTCAGTTCATCGGCAATTTCCTGATTGCTTTTTTCTTGTGTGCGGCTCATCCGGAAGATCTTTCTTCTCTGTTCGGGCATATTGGCAATCGTGAGTTTCATCAGAAGTTCGCTTTCCCTGGCATAAAGTTGATCGTGAATGTCGGCTTCGGATATAGACAGATCCTCTTTTGTATATTGCTCCTGATAGGTCTGTTCGATTGATTTATGTTTTAGAAAGTTATAAATATGATTGCGGACCATAGTGTAAATGTAGCTGTTCCAAGTTTCCTGGTTTTCCCAAATCTCAGGATGGGTCCATAATTTTGCGAATATATCTTGGGCAATATCTTCTGCATCTTCTTCTGATTTCAACAATTTCCATGCAAACGCTTTGACTTTTGGGTAAGTCATAATGAAAAACTGCTCAAATTTCTTCTTCTTAGGCTCGTTATTTAAAATCATTTAGTAGAATATAAGGCTGATTGTGATTTTTTCAAAAATAAGGCTTTGGTTTTTAAAATTCCAAAAGTAAATGGTTTAAAACAAACAAGCAAATTTTTAATGAACTAAAAAAAGAGATTACTTTTTCGTTTTATGAAAGATTGGGACGATTGCTTTTATTTTTTTGATGTCAATAAGTTCTTTTATAGCAAACTGTCCGGACTGTCTGTTTAAATAGTCTGTTAATATTATTTTTTTTGTTGCTGAACGATTAATGGAATGCGGAGGTGATGTTGAATAAGGAGATATTTTATTTTGCTGTTCCGGAGCTTGAGTACATTTTTTAGTATCCCATCTTTGTGCTCTTTCTCTTCAAGCACTTGCATTGACAGTTTGAAATGAAAATCCCCGTACTCCTGTTACAGAGATACGGGGACTTCTACTATGACATTATGATTGAATTCTTTGCTGATTATAAGATTCCCTGTGCCATCATTGCTTTGGCAACCTTCATAAATCCGGCCACGTTAGCACCTTTCACATAGTTTACGTATCCGTCCGGTTCTGTACCGTATTGTACGCAAGCTTCATGGATATTCTTCATGATGCTCTTCAGCTTTTCGTCTACCTCTTCAGAGCTCCAGCTCAGTTTGATAGAGTTCTGGGTCATTTCCAATCCTGAAACGGATACACCACCCGCATTGGCTGCTTTGCCCGGAGCATACAGGATCTTGGCATCCTGGAACACTTTGATAGCTTCTGGAGTAGAAGGCATGTTGGCACCTTCGGATACTGCCATGACACCGTTGGCAACCAGTTTGCGTGCATCGTCACCGTTAAGTTCGTTCTGAGTGGCCGAAGGCAATGCGATATCGCCTTTCTCACCCCAGGGACGGGCTCCTTCAACGTATTTACATCCGTAAGTTTCGGCATATTCGCGGATGCGTCCGCGGTAGAGGTTCTTCAGCTCCATGATGTAGTCCAGTTTAGCGCGGTCGATACCGTCCGGATCGTAGATGTAACCATCGGAATCGGACATGGTAACCACTTTACCGCCCAGTTCCAACACTTTTTCGGCGGTATACTGAGCCACGTTACCCGAACCAGAGATCAGACAAACTTTACCTTTCAGGTCAGTTCCTTTTGTCTTCAGCATTTCCATCAGGAAGTAGATGTTACCATAACCTGTAGCTTCCGGACGGATCAGTGAACCGCCGAACTCGCGACCTTTACCGGTGAATGTTCCCGTAAACTCGTGAGAGAGCTTTTTGTACATACCGAACATGAAACCTACTTCGCGGCCACCCACACCGATGTCACCGGCAGGTACGTCGGTTTCAGGACCGATGTGGCGCCACAGTTCAAGCATGAAGGCCTGAGTGAAACGCATTACTTCGGCATTTGACTTTCCGCGCGGAGAGAAGTCCGAGCCACCTTTACCGCCACCCATCGGCAGGGTAGTCAGTGAGTTTTTAAAGGTTTGCTCGAAAGCAAGGAATTTAAGAATACCAAGGTTTACAGAAGCATGGAAGCGGATACCTCCTTTGTACGGGCCGATGGCGTTGTTGTGCTGAACACGGTACCCCATGTTGGTCTGCACGTTGCCTTTATCGTCTACCCAAGTCACACGGAACTGGTATACTCTGTCTGGAATGCAAAGACGTTCAATCAGATTGGCTTTGTCGAATTCAGGATGTTGGTTGTATTCTTCTTCAATCGTAGAAAGAACTTCTTCTACTGCCTGATGATACTCCGGTTCGTTGGGGAACCTTCTCTTCAAATCTTCTAATACCTTAGCTGCATTCATAATTCTTTTTTCTTTTAATATGATTGTTTTTAAATTCTATCGTCTCTCTGTTGATGACGTTGCAAAAGTAAACATAAAAATCGAACTAACAAGCATTTTATAAAGAAAAACGGCATAAAACATCAAAATTGATATTTTATGCCGCAAAAAAGGAATAAAAAGATATTATTTATTCTTTTTAAGTGATTTGTAGACGGGAATAAAGACTAATGCTGCCGAAATGATAAGCATAAGTATGGTAGGACCGTCAATACGTTCGGCGTATACCAATACTATGTAACAAAGCGCCACCCAAAGCAGAATGATACAAACTATTTGTGATTTGGATAAAGGACGTTTCATTTATTAGCTTTTTTCTTTTCTACAATAGCGTCGATAACAGCCACGGCGGTGATGTTCACGATGTCGCGTACCGAGCTTTCGATATCTGTAAAATGGATCGGTTTGTTCAGCCCCATTTGGATCGGGCCGATAAATTCGGTATCCGGGTCCATGGCTTGCAACAACTGATATCCTGCATTGGCAGAGCTTAGGTTGGGGAATACCAATGTATTCACATCCTTTCCGTTGAGGCGGGTGAAGGGGTACTTGGAGTCACGGAGTTCGCGGTTCATGGCAAAATTCACCTGCATTTCACCGTCAATAGCCAGTTCGGGATATTCTTTCTGCATATAAGCTACTGCTTCGTGTACCTTCAGCGGGCTTCCTGCCTGGTCGGAACCGAAGTTAGAATAGCTCAGCATGGAGATCACCGGGGTATGATTGAAGAATCTGACAGTTTGGTCGGCCAGCTTGGCTATATCTATCAGAGTGGAAGTATCCGGATGGCGGTTGATCAAAGTGTCAGCCAGGAAGTAAGTTCCCTTTTTGGAATTCAGGATGTGCATGGTTCCGAAATGCTTGTATTCCGGACGGATGCCGATAACTTCTTTCGCTACTTTGATGGTATTGCTGTATTTGGTGTATAATCCGGTGATGAAAGCATCCGCGTCTCCGGTTTCAACCATCATCATACCGAAGTAGTTGCGCTCGAACATCTTGTCGTTGGCCTCTTCGTATGTAGCGCCTTCGCGGGCACGTTTCTGAGAGAGGATGTGGGCATAACGTTCGCGTCGTTCTGCCTCACGGTCGTGGCGAAGGTTGATGATTTCGATTCCGTCCAGGCTCAGGTCGAGTTCCTTGGCCAGTTTCTCGATGCGTTCTTCGTTACCTAATATAATAGGGTGGCAGATTCCTTCCGATTTAGCTTCGACAGCGGCTTTCAGCATGTTGGGGTGTCCGCCTTCGGCAAATACCACACGTTGCGGGTTACGGCGGGCGGTATCGTAGAGCTGGCGGGTCAACTGGGATTCCTGTCCCATCAATTCGCGGAGATGCGTTTTATATTCATCCCAGTTCTCGATATTCTTGCGGGCCACACCACTCTCCATAGCGGCACGGGCCACGGCGATAGATACTTCCGTAATCAGACGCGGATCTACCGGTTTCGGGATAAAGTATTCCGGACCGAAAGTGAAGTTGTTCACATGGTAAGCTTCGTTCACCACATCGGGCACGGGTTGTTTGGCCAGATTGGCAATGGCGTGTACGGCGGCAATCTTCATCTCTTCGTTGATTGCTTTTGCCTGAGTGTCGAGCGCTCCGCGGAAGATATACGGGAAACCGATTACATTATTAATCTGGTTCGGATAGTCCGAACGTCCGGTTGCCATCAACACGTCGGGACGGGCAGCCATGGCGTCTTCATATGAAATCTCGGGTGTGGGGTTTGCCAAAGCGAACACGATGGGCGAGGAGGCCATGCTGCGCACCATATCCTGGGATAATACATTTCCTTTTGACAGGCCGAGGAATACGTCTGCTCCCTTGATTGCTTCGGCCAGTGTATGAATGTCGGTACGGTCGGTTGCGAAATAACGTTTCTGTTCGTTCAAGTCCGTGCGTGCCTTGCTGATAACGCCTTTGCTGTCGAGCATGACGATATTTTCGAGGCGGGCGCCCAATGATACGTAGAGCTTCGTGCACGATACGGCGGAAGCACCTGCACCATTGACAACGATTTTCACATCTTCTATCTTCTTACCGGCCACTTGCAAGGCGTTTACCAGTCCGGCACTCGAGATGATGGCCGTTCCGTGTTGGTCGTCATGCATCACAGGGATGTCAAGCTCTTCTTTCAGGCGGCGTTCTATCTCAAAACATTCGGGTGCTTTGATATCTTCCAGGTTGATACCTCCGAAAGTAGGAGCGATGGCTTTTACGGCTTCGATAAATTTATCAGGATCTTTTTCGTTGACTTCGATGTCGAACACATCGATACCTGCATAGATTTTGAAAAGTAAACCTTTACCTTCCATTACCGGTTTACCGCTTAAGGCGCCGATGTCGCCCAATCCTAAAACTGCTGTACCGTTTGAGATTACGGCTACCAGATTACCTTTGGCTGTATATTTATAAGCATCCTGTGGGTTCTTTTCTATTTCGAGGCATGGTTCTGCCACACCGGGAGAGTAAGCGAGAGATAAGTCGGTTTGTGTACTGTAGGGTTTGGTAGGTACTACCTCAATTTTACCGGGTTTGCCCTGTGAGTGATAGAGCAAAGCGGCTTCTTTTGTTATTTTAGCCATGATTATGCGTTTTTATAAAGGTTATCATTTGCCCGCAAATGTAGGAATAAAACTTCGGAATCGTAGTCTATTTGATATAAATTCTATTAAATTAATAACAAAAAGGCACAGAAAGATGAAAATGTATTCAGCTTTTTCTCTTCTTTCTGCATATTTATTACAAACGAGATGATGATTCTGAATAATTGTACTTATACCCATACTCTTTTCTATAATGAACGTTTGTGTGCAGAAAATAAATATCCTTATAATAGAAGACATATAGCTAAAAAAAATAAATAAAAGTTGCCTCGGACAACTATTTTCACTATAAATGACTATTTTCCGCCGAAAAGTTTTTGTAATATCAGAGTTAATCGTATTTTTGTGTACAATTTTGGTGTAGTGATGACAGAAGAAGAAAAGAAGCTATTAAGTACCTTTGAAGCAAGGCTGCGGCATTTAATCTATCTGCATGATGAATTAAAGCGCGAAAATGCTGAGTTAAAGCAACTTCTCGAAGATGAGAAGGCCGAACTCGAAAAGGTGAAAGCTGAATACAAAGCGTTAGAATCAAACTACACAGACCTAAAAACAGCTACGGCAATCAGCCTTAACGGCAGCGACGTAAAAGAGACGAAGCTGCGATTGTCTAAATTAGTGCGTGAAGTCGATAAATGCATCGCTTTGTTGAATGAATAACATAAAAAAGGATGTATGAACGATAAAATAAAAATAAACCTGCAAATAGCAGATTCTTATTATCCCCTCACCATCAACCGTGACGAGGAAGAGACCGTAAGAGAAGCGGCAAAGCAGGTAAATATCAGGCTCAATGCGTATCGGGAGCACTACAGGAACATAGCTCCGGAAAAGATTATAGCTATGGTGGCATATCAGTTTTCACTGGAAAAGCTGCATCTGCTGCAACGTAATGATACCCAACCGTATACGGCCAAGATAGAAGAACTTACAGAAATGCTGGAAGAGTATTTCAGGAACGAGGAATAACTGTTTCCATTTTTATAAAAGAAAATCCACGCACTGCTAAAGATGCCCGGAAGAAGAAGCTTTCGAGTATTTGGCAGTGCGTTTTTATTTATATTTAAATTAAATTACAATGTTAGTAACAATAGTAGCATCCATTGCATGCTTCATCGTAGGAGGAATCTTATCGTACGTATTGTTTAAATACGGACTGAAGGCCAAATATGATAATGTCCTGAAAGAAGCAGAGACAGAAGCAGAAGTGATTAAGAAGAACAAACTGCTGGAAGTAAAAGAGAAGTTTCTCAATAAGAAAGCAGATTTGGAGAAGGAGGTAGCCCTGCGTAACCAAAAGATCCAACAGGCTGAAAATAAGCTGAAACAACGTGAAATGGTGCTGAGCCAGCGCCAGGAAGAGATTCAGCGTAAAAGAGCCGAAGCCGATGCTGTCAGAGAGAATCTGGAAGCACAGTTGGGAATCGTGGATAAAAAGAAAGAGGAACTGGACAAACTCCAGCATCAGGAAATTGAAAAACTGGAAGCACTTTCCGGGTTGTCGGCCGAAGAGGCAAAAGAACGCTTGGTAGAGTCGTTGAAAGAAGAGGCAAAGACTCAGGCGCAGTCTTATATCAATGATATCATGGACGATGCCAAACTGACTGCAAGTAAAGAGGCTAAACGTATCGTGATACAGTCGATACAACGTGTGGCTACGGAAACTGCCATCGAGAATTCTGTAACTGTATTCCATATTGAATCGGATGAAATCAAGGGACGTATCATCGGACGTGAAGGCCGTAATATCCGTGCTCTTGAAGCTGCTACCGGAGTTGAAATCGTAGTAGACGATACTCCTGAAGCAATTGTTCTTTCCGCATTCGACCCTGTTCGTCGTGAAATAGCCCGTCTGGCATTGCATCAGTTGGTTACTGACGGACGTATTCACCCGGCACGCATCGAAGAGGTGGTTGCCAAAGTGCGTAAACAAGTGGAAGAAGAAATTATTGAAACAGGTAAACGTACTACTATCGACTTAGGTATCCACGGATTGCATCCGGAACTGATTCGAATCATCGGTAAGATGAAATATCGTTCATCTTATGGACAGAACCTGTTGCAGCATGCACGTGAGACTGCCAACCTTTGTGCTGTGATGGCCTCTGAACTGGGCTTGAATCCGAAGAAAGCAAAACGTGCCGGATTGTTGCATGATATTGGTAAGGTGCCCGATGAAGAACCGGAATTGCCACACGCTTTGCTGGGTATGAAACTTGCTGAGAAATTCAAGGAAAAACCGGATATTTGTAACGCTATCGGTGCCCACCACGATGAAGTAGAGATGACCAGCCTGCTTGCGCCTATCGTACAGGTGTGTGATGCCATCTCCGGAGCACGTCCGGGTGCACGCCGCGAAATTGTTGAGGCTTACATCAAGCGTCTGAACGATCTGGAACAGTTGGCTATGTCTTATCCGGGTGTAACCAAGACTTATGCTATCCAGGCAGGACGCGAGCTTCGTGTTATTGTCGGGGCAGACAAAATAGACGACAAGCAGACGGAAAATCTGTCGGGTGAAATTGCGAAGAAGATTCAGGACGAGATGACTTACCCGGGACAGGTGAAGATAACCGTTATCCGCGAAACACGTGCGGTGAGCTTTGCAAAATAAAGACTGAAAAAGAAAATGTTTATGATAAGGGCGAAGCAATTCGCCCTTTTTTAATTCCTCGTTAAACAGTTATTTTAATATTCATGAAATATGAAGAACTACCTATTTGAAGTTTGTACCAACTCCGTAGAGAGTTGCATTGCTGCACAGGAAGGTGGAGCAAACCGCGTGGAACTTTGTGCAGGCATCCCGGAGGGCGGAACGACTCCCTCGTATGGCGAAATCGCGATGGCACGTGAGGTGCTGACAACTACACGGTTGCATGTCATTATCCGTCCGCGTGGAGGGGATTTTCTTTATTCTCCCATCGAAATAAAGACTATGCTGAAGGATATTGAAATGGCTCGTCGACTTGGAGCTGATGGGGTGGTGTTTGGATGTCTGACAGCAAACGGAGAGATAGATGTGCCGGTGATGGAACAGCTGATGGAAGCTTCTGAAGGTTTATCTGTCACTTTTCACCGGGCATTCGATGTGTGCCGTGATGCATCTAAGGCTTTGGAGCAGATAATTAACCTGGGATGTGACCGTATTCTGACTTCGGGGCAACAGGCAACGGCTGAACTTGGCATACCTTTGTTGAAGGAACTCCGTGAAAGGGCGAAGGGCAGAATCACTCTCCTTGCAGGTTGTGGGGTGAACGAAAAGAATATCTGCCGGATTGCAAAAGAGACCGGTATTCAGGAATTCCATTTCTCCGCACGGGAGAGCCTCAAAAGCGGAATGGCATACAAGAACGAGGCTGTATCTATGGGAGGAACTGTTCATATCAGCGAGTATGAGCGGAATGTGACAACTGTGAAGCGTGTGAAGGATACGATTGGAAACCTCACTTCTGTCCTCTGACAGTGTAGTGGTGGCAGCCTGAAACAAAGCAACCTTGTAAGTTGTTAGTTAGCGAAAAGTATTCATCCGATTAAAATGCTTTAGCTATGATAAAATTGAGATTCAGCTTGTTAATGGCTCTGTTGATGGTTGTCATGTCTGTTTGGGCAGATAATGCTCCTGCCAAGGCGCAGGCGGCTTTGAAAAAAATGTATCCCAAAGCTGATGGTATCGCCTGGTCACAGGACAGCGGTTACTATTGTGCCGATTTCATGATGAATGGTTATGAAAAGAATGTCTGGTTCAATGCGCAGGGACAATGGCAGATGACCCAGACGGAGTGGGGAGATACCGATGAACTTTCTGCTACGGTATATAATGCGTTTGCTTCCGGTCCTTATTCCGGCTGGCAGGTGGAAGATGTTACTTATGTCGAGTTTCCCAAATGGCAACCGATTATTGTCATCAAGGTAGGGCAACAAAATGTAGACATTCAATATCAGCTGTTTTATAGTCCGAACGGGGCATTGCTGCGTACCCGTAATGTGAGTTATATGGATGATATATTGGGACCGGGTACATTCTTGTAACTGTAGTCTCCTATCAATGACTTACGTGTAAGGTGCGAAGAGTTCTTAAACTCTTTCCACCTTACACGTCAATTGTTGGTCTTATCCCATAAGCCAGACAGCTTTTTGGGGCATAAGCTTATAAATGAACGCAGTGAATGCCCAGCTGCAGAGGAATATACAGATAGCCATCAGTGGAACCTGTAGAGGGATAGGTAACGATGAGGGCCCTATTAGAAGGAAAAAAGGACCTACGACGAAGTAGTGAACCATATAGATGCCGAAACCGCATTTGGTCATGTTGGCCAGTGCTTTTATGACAGTCTGATTGGTGATGACTACTTTTTGTAGCAGTAAGAAGGTGGCTAAGGTCATTAACAATACGTTGGGGCTACAGAAGGTAAAGAAGAGTTCCATTTCCGTTTCTGTTGCGTTAGGATTGGCTGCTGTGGTGCTGAAACCTGTATAAGTGACATAATATCCGACGGCAAACATGAGTATGCAAAGAGTGAATGTTTTCATCAGACTCCAGTTGTTACCCTTCTTGACGTAATGCCCCAGTAATAAATATCCATTGAATCCGGCAAAATAGTAGAAGAGTCCGAATTCATTCCATGTATCAGTACCGAATACATAACCGCTTCTGTCGAACAAACAATTGGCAACATACTCCTTTAGATAAGGAATGAAGAGTGAAATAATCCATATCAGGAGAAATGTTCGTTTGGTCTTTTGATCAGCGTTGTCTATCCATGCCGAGAAGAATGGCATATAGAGATACAGGCCGATGAGCAGGTAGATGTACCACATGTGGTTCTCTTTATGGCTGAAATTGAACGGAATCATGGCTACATCCTTCAGAGAATCTATCAGGCTTTGTGATTCTTGTCCTTGCGTATAACAGAAGAAGTCCCCGATAATTTCTTTCGGCAATCCGAGTACTCCCGTAAACCAGGGAAACAGACTATATAACACCGACCAGATGAGGAAGGGAAACAAAACACGATATATGCGTTTTTTGTAGAACTGACCTAATGGCTGTTTTTTCACAGGGAGCAGAAGTAGCCCGGTCATCATAACAAACAAGGGAACCGACGGGCGGAGGAGTGAACCGTAAATTGCTGCCCAGTGCGTGTATTCGGGGATTGCCCGCATCGTGGGTGAAATGTAAAAAGGATCGATGCAATGAACGCCTATGACCATTATCATTGCAACGCAACGGATGACGTCGAGCCAGACAATACGATTGTCGGAGATAGAGTTTTGAATCATGATATTTTGTGTTTTAAGTTTCAGGCAAAGATAGGAAGAAAACAGGGCGGATATGTGCAGAATCTGACCATTTAAAGATAATATCTGGTCAAATTGTCTTTAATTGACTACTTTTGCATTCGATATAGAATGTATAAAATTAAAGATAGTATTTATGTTGAAGATATTAGTGACTTATGCCGTACAAGGCGAATTTACAGAAATCAAGTGGCCCGATGTGGAGGTATATTATGTACGGACAGGCATTGGAAAAGTGAAAGCGGCTTTTCATTTGGCGGAAGCCATTCAGCAGGTGAAGCCGGATATTGTGATCAATCAGGGAACAGCCGGAACGATTAACCATCAGGTGGGGGATGTCTTTGTCTGCCGTCATTTTGTCGACCGGGATATGCATAAAATGTCCGGATTAGGAATGGAGTGCCACATTGATTCGTCAGAGTTGCTTGCCGCCAGAGGCTTTTGCCGGCACTGGACCGAATCGGCAACTTGCAATACCGGTGATAGCTTCCTGACCGAACTGACGGATATTGAAGGAGATGTGGTAGATATGGAAGCCTATGCACAGGCCTTTGTGTGCAGGGCTAAGGAGATTCCTTTTATTTCGGTGAAATATGTTTCGGATGTGATCGGGCAGAATTCTGTGAAGCATTGGCAAGACCGGCTGGAAGATGCTCGTGCGGGATTGTCTCACTTCTTCAATGTTTTGAAAGAAAGTATATGATAAGTCACTCCTACGGCTATCAGGAAGAGGAGTACTTTGACCCAAACCAACGGAATCAGGAAAAAAATGCAATAAAGCATCGTGCCCCACATTAGCAGGAGTGAGATGATTTTAGCGCGTAAAGGGATTGCCTTATTTTCACGGAAGTTACGTATATAGGTACCGAAATATTTGTGATTCAGCAGCCATTGGTATAGGCGCGGAGATCCTTTGAAGTAGAGGGCGGCAGTGAGCAGCAAGAAAGGAGTAGTGGGTAACAATGGCAGGAAAATACCGAGAATGCCAAGTCCCAGCGAAAGAGTACCTAATATAATACAGATCGTTTTCATTCCGCAAAAATAGGAAAAATAACTTTTCTCGCTGAATGAAAACTATCTTTTGTATTATCTTTGTAGCCGCACCGAGGTGACATTAGGTGTAGTAACCATTAATAATACATATAACGATGTTTACAGTAATTAAACGAATGGAAATATCGGCTGCACATAAGCTGATTCTTCCGTACCGGAGTAAATGCGCCACTCTTCACGGTCACAACTGGATTATCACTGTCTATTGCCGTTCAGAACGGCTCAACTCGGATGGAATGGTAGTGGATTTTACCCAGATAAAACAGACCGTCAAGGAAAAACTGGATCACCAGAATCTGAATGAAGTACTTCCTTTTAATCCCACGGCGGAAAATATTGCCCGTTGGGTATGCAAGCAGATTCCACAGTGTTATAAGGTAGAGGTACAGGAGTCGGAAGCAAATACGGTGATTTATGAGAAAGATTAACGAGATTTTTTATAGTTTACAGGGAGAGGGGTATCATACAGGTACCCCTGCTGTTTTCATACGTTTCTCAGGGTGTAATCTGAAGTGTGACTTTTGTGATACCCGGCATGAAATCGGTGAAATGATGACAGACGAAGAAATTGTAAATGAAGTAAAGAAGTATCCGGCTGTCATGGTGATTCTTACTGGGGGAGAGCCTTCACTTTGGATTGACGATGCCTTTATCGATTTGTTGCACGGGGCGGGCAAGTATGTGTGTATCGAAACCAATGGAACGAAACCTTTGCCTGCTGCTATCGACTGGGTAACTTGTTCGCCTAAGCAGGGTGTCAAATTAGCTTTAAACCGGATGGATGAAGTTAAAGTTGTTTACGAAGGACAAAATATTGACGTTTATGAACAGCTTCCTGCCGAACATTTCTTCCTTCAGCCTTGTTCTTGTAATAACACCGCAGAAACGGTGGATTGCGTGATGCGACATCCCAGATGGAGACTTAGCCTGCAAACGCACAAACTGATAAATATTTTGTGAGCTACGGAAGCTGATACGAGGGCTGCATGTCATAAGCTGCGCATTATGAGTGGCTTTGCTGTCCCCGTACGTATTTCATTGTTGATAACTCGTGGCTTATGACTCGTGACTTGTAACTAATTAATGATATATTATGAAAGTAGGTTTGTTTATCCCCTGTTATATCAATGCCATCTATCCGCAGGTAGGGGTGGCATCATATAAATTACTGAAGAGCTTAGGGGTGGATGTCGATTATCCTCTTGATCAGACTTGTTGCGGACAGCCCATGGCAAACGCCGGTTTTCAAGATGAATCTTTAAAGATGGCTATCCGTTTCAATGATTTATTTCAGAAGTATGATTACATTGTAGGCCCGTCTGCCAGTTGCGTGGCTTTTGTGAAAGAAAACCATCCCGGTATTTTGGCTAAAGAGGGTCATCAATGCCAGAGTGCAGATAAGATTTACGACCTCTGTGCCTTTATTCACGATGTGATAAAACCTACGAAAATCCCTGCTCGTTTTCCCCATAAAGTCAGTATTCATAACAGCTGTCACGGTGTACGTGAACTTTTTCTATCTGCTCCGAGTGAATTGAACATACCTTATTTCAATAAATTGCGCGATTTGCTCCAGATGGTCGAGGGGATTGAAGTGTTTGAACCCAGCCACGTGGACGAATGTTGTGGTTTCGGCGGTATGTTTGCAGTCGAAGAGCAGGCTGTATCCGTCTGCATGGGACGTGATAAGATACGGCATCACATGGAGACTGGTGCCGAATACATAACCGGAGCCGATAGCTCCTGTCTGATGCATATGCAGGGTATCATTGAGCGTGAACACCTGCCTATCCGAATTATTCATGTTGTAGAAATATTAGCATCACAATTATGAGTACCAAGCATGCAAAAGCTGCCGAGAAGTTTCTGGAAAATCCGGTGATGGCAGCATGGCACAATGAGACCCTTTGGATGGTCCGTGCCAAAAGAGACAAGATGAGCAAGGAAGTACCTGAGTGGGAAGAATTGCGTGACAAGGCATGTGCGTTGAAACTTTATTCCAACAGCCACCTTGAGGAACTCTTGCTGGAATTTGAGAAAAACGCCACAGCCAACGGAGCCATCGTTCATTGGGCAAAGGATGCGGAAGAGTATCGTGCCATTGTTTATGAAATATTGAGCAGTCATGGAGTGAAACATTTTGTGAAAAGCAAATCGATGTTGGCGGAAGAGTGTGAACTAAATCCGTTCCTGATAGAGAAAGGAATAGACGTTGTGGAGTCCGATCTCGGAGAGCGTATTCTTCAGTTGATGAATCTGGCGCCAAGTCATATTGTGCTTCCGGCTATTCACATCAAGCGTGAACAGGTGGGAGAGCTGTTTGAAAAGGAAATGGGAACGGAGAAAGGTAATTTTGATCCTACTTATCTGACCCATGCCGCTCGAAAAAGCTTGCGGAACATCTTCCTGAATGCGGAAGCTGCCATGACGGGAGCCAACTTTGCCGTAGCATCCACTGGAGATATAGTGGTTTGCACGAACGAAGGAAATGCTGATATGGGGACATCGTGCCCGACACTGAATATTGCTGCTTTCGGTATGGAGAAGATCGTGCCGGATATGGAGGCTTTGGGAGTGTTTACCCGTTTGTTGGCGCGTTCGGCAACAGGGCAACCTATCACTACCTATACCTCTCAATATCGCAATCCCCGTGAAGGAGGCGAATATCATATTATCATTGTAGATAACGGACGAAGCGCTTTGCTTGCCCATCCCGATCATATCAAGACTTTGAATTGCATCCGATGCGGTGCTTGTATGAATACTTGTCCGGTGTATCGCCGGAGCGGGGGATATTCCTACACCTACTTTATTCCCGGTCCTATCGGTATCAATCTGGGTATGGCACATGATCCGGAAAAGTATTATGATAACCTGTCAGCCTGTTCGCTGTGTATGTCTTGTTCGGATGTTTGTCCAGCAAAGGTAGACCTGGCTGAACAGATTTATAAATGGCGGCAGGATCTGGATAAGATTGGAAAAGCTAATACGGGTAAAAAAATAATGTCCGGTGGCATGAAAGTATTGATGGACCATCCGGCTCTATTCAATGCGGCTCTTTGGGCTGCTCCGGCAGTTAATCATCTGCCGCGTTTTATCAAATACAATGACTTGGATGCTTGGGGTAAGGGTCGCGAACTGCCAGAGTTTGCCAGCGAATCGTTCAACGAGATGTGGAAGAAAAATAAAGTGCAAGGAAAGGAGGAAAACAAATGAGTAGTAAAGAAGAGATATTGGCGAGTATCCGTAAAAATACGAAGAACCGTTATGAATACCCTGACTGGCAAATCAAAACCACTACTTATCCGGATGTGGTTGCCAAATTCTGCGAGATGAGTTTTGCCGTCGGAGGTGAAGCTATTGTATTGGGGGAGGGAGAAGATATCAATGCTGTCATCCGTCGTACTTACCCTGATGCTGCCAGTATTGCTTCCGATCTGGAGGAAATCACCTGCGCTACATTCAATCCTGATTTGCTGACTCGCGCACAAGATCTGGATGGAACCGATATAGCTGTTGTTAAAGGCGAAATTGGGGTGGCCGAGAATGCAGCTGTCTGGATTCCCCAAACGGTGAAGTACAAAGCGCTCTATTTTATAGCCGAAAAACTGGTGATTGTTTTGGACAAGAACCGTATTGTGAGCAATATGCATCAGGCTTACGAGCTGATAAAAGATGAAAAATATAAATTTGGTACATTTATCTCCGGCCCTTCAAAAACTGCTGATATAGAGCAGGCGTTGGTGATGGGAGCGCACGGTGCGAGAGATGTATTGGTAATATTGAAGTGATGAGGGAATGTTTATCTGTGGTGAAACAGATTTCTGCAATATCCTCTTGTACAAATATATGTTTGCAAATAAAGTAAAGAAAGTGGCTACCATTCACGACCTTTCCGGTATGGGAAGGGTTTCTCTGACAGTCGTAATTCCTATTCTGTCGTCTATGGGGTTTCAGGTATGTCCGTTGCCTACGGCCATCCTTTCTAATCACACGCAATATCCGCATTTCACTTTTCTTGATCTGACGGATGAAATGCCTCGTATTATTGCCGAGTGGAAACGTTTGGAGGTGGAGTTCGATGCTATCTATACCGGTTATTTAGGATCACCCAGGCAGATTCAGATTGTATCTGACTTTATCCGTGATTTTCGCCGGAAAGATAGCTTGACGGTGATAGATCCTGTCTTGGGAGACAATGGTAAACTCTATTCAAATTTTGATGAAGCGATGGTGGCAGAGATGCAGCAGTTAATCACACATGCCGATGTGATAACCCCCAATCTGACGGAACTTTTCTATCTGCTCGGCCGTCCGTATAAAGAGACCAATACCGATCAGGAATTAAAGGATTATCTGCATAGCCTGTCGGAAAAAGGGCCTGAGGTGGTGATCATAACCAGTGTGCCTGTGTTGGATGAACCTCACAAAACTTCGGTTTATGCTTATAACCGGACAGGAAATCGCTATTGGAAAATCACTTGCCCTTATCTGCCTGCCCATTATCCGGGTACGGGAGATACATTTACGAGTGTCATTACCGGAGCTTTGCTTCAGGGAGACAGCCTTCCCATTGCTTTGGATCGTGCTACCCAGTTTATCCTGCAGGGAATTCGTGCCACTTTCGGTTATGAGTATGATAACCGTGAAGGTATTTTGTTAGAAAAGGTACTCCATAATCTTGATATGCCAATTCAGAGTAGCAGTTACGAGCTGATTTAAATGTTTCCGGAGTACATCTATTCATAAAAAAGCACTGCTCCAAAAATGAAACAGTGCTTTTTGCCCTTTAAAGATGCATCTTTATTTTACTTCTTCACCTTTTTCGTTCATTACTACAGTTGTCTCTGTACCGTCTTTCTGTGTAACGACTACTTTGTAGAGTTTGCCGTCTTCTTTAGCTGTTACTGATGCTTCTTTGATAGTCGATTCAGGATAAGCTTTTCCGAGGGCTTCGGTTACTGCTGCAGGGAGATCTTTTACTTCAATCTTTGTATACTCGTCTTGTGGAGCCTGTGCAGTCGTTACTACTGCGTTAGCGTTTTCTACGTTCTGTGCGAATGCTACTGAGCTACCTAATCCCATAACCAATGCTATTGCTACTAATACCTTTTTCATAATTGTAAGTTTTGAGTTAATAAATGAGGTTTGTTTTTCTGTAAGCCGTTTGCTTACGATAATAGTAGTGCAAGCGGTGTGCCAGAATAAAGGCATATGTATTATGCTGCTGATTATTAGATTGTTATATTCAAAGGTCTAAACCTCAATCTGTGGAAATTGGGGTTTTGGGGTGTGGATAACGTGGAAAACTTCCACAGTATCAGATACCTTTGGCAGTTTCTGCGAGCCGTATAAATTCTCTTTTATATCCCTTTTCGTCGTTTTCCAAGCCGGTCTTTGCCAAAGAAATCACTTTGTCATAATTGGCATTTCCCTTGAATTCAGAATCTCTCAGCAGTTGTCCGAACATGGCTACTGCGGCTGCGAAACGAAAATCGGCGGAGACCCGGTTGTTTTTAGAGTCAGTCAACGCCTGTTCTATCTTTTTGCTGGTATTGCCGTCCGGTGTTTTGTAGCGTAGTTTGACGGTTAGTAATTCATTAGAGTCGTTGACAGAGGTGGCAGTCTTTTGTTTCTTCTGATATTTCAAATCGTCCACTTTTCCGGTAAAATCACTTTTTACCCCTACAGGAATCACTTCATAGAAAGTTATGACTGTATGTCCGGCTCCCATTTCTCCTGCATCTTTTGTGTCGTTGTTGAAGTCTTCATCTGCCAGCAAACGACTTTCATAGCCAATCAACCGATAGGCTTGTACCTGTGTCGGGTTAAACTCCACTTGTAGTTTTACGTCTTTGGCGACCGTATGTAAAGTTGCTCCGAACTCGTTCACCAATACCCGGTTGGCTTCTTGCAGATTGTCGATATAGGCATGATTGCCGTTTCCCTTTTCGGCAAGAGTCTGCATCTTGCTGTCTTTATAGTTTCCCATCCCATATCCTAATACGGTGAGGAATACACCGCTCTTACGTTTTTGCTCAATCAGTTTCTCCAGTTCCTGATCCGATGATACGCCCACATTGAAATCACCATCGGTACAGAGGATGATGCGGTTATTGCCACCGGTTATAAAATTTTTCCGGGCAATTTTATAAGCCAGTTTAATTCCTTCTCCTCCCGCTGTAGAGCCTCCTGCCTCCAGTTCGTCAATGGCTTCGCGTATTTTTTGTTTATCGCTTCCCGGTGTGGATGCCAGTTTCTCTCCGGCAGCGCCCGAATACACCACGATTGCTACTTTATCTTTATCTCTCAGATTGTTAACTAATAACTTTAATGATGATTTTACCAGATCCAGACGTTCGGGACCATACATCGAACCGGATACGTCGATCAGGAAGATTAGGTTCGAAGCAGGTAAGTTTTCGGTAGGAATTTCTTTTGCTTTCAATCCGATGCGGACTAACCGATGCTGTTCGTTCCAAGGACAAGTACCTATTTCTGATGTGATTCTTACCGGATCGTTCCCTGTTGGTTGTGCATAATTGTAAGAGAAGTAGTTTATTAATTCTTCTGTACGGATGGCATCAGCCGGAGGTAGCTCTCCTTTATTAAGGAATCGGCGCATATTGCTATATGAAGCTACATCCACATCGATCGAGAAAGTAGATAGCGGATTATCCCACACTTTCTTAAATCCATTTTCCTGTATTGCTTTATATTCTTCGGCAGACATCCCTACGTTGTATAACAGGCTGTGGTTCATTGCGATGGGGGTAGCCCCGCAAATCATTTTTTGTGTTTCTACCCCATAACCTGTCACTACGCATTCTTCCAACTGTTGTGTATCCGTTTCTAAGGCGACATCTAAACGGGCAGAAGTCACTTTTATTTTTTGAGTGCGATATCCTATGAAAGAGAATACTAAGGTTGCCCCTTTGTTTGCACGAATGGAATAGCTACCGTCTGTGCCGGTAATGGTTCCGTTTTGTGTACCGTTTATTACAACGGAGCAACCGGGCACCGCTTCTCCGCTTTCAGCGTCTGTAACTATACCTTTTACTATGAAAGGCTGTGCACTGACTGCTCCCCATGAAATTACTGTCATTAGCAGTATAAGCATCAAAGCTCTGAATTGATTCGTTTTCATACTTTTATTGTTTTAAGTGGATAAATTTGATTCCTTGTTTTACTCAATAGATGCAATTCTCTTATAGATTCCATAAATAGATTCCTCTTTTTTTTAACTTTGCAAAAAAAATCCTGTTTTTCAGAAGAAACATATCGGAACAGACGGACGAGGAACTATTGCAGCATTATATGAAGTCCGCTAAAACAGAGTATTTCGGTGAACTTTATAACCGTTATATTCCGTTGTTGTATGGCGTGTGTCTGAAGTATCTCAAAGATGAAGCCCGGGCTCAGGATGCGGTGATGGAACTTTTTGAAGATTTGCTTCCTAAAATCACCCATTATGAAATAAAAACTTTCCGGACCTGGATATACCGGGTAGTAAAGAATCATTGCTTGCAAATATTACGGAAAGACTCTAAAGAGATTTCATTGGATTATACTGTTCATATTGTGGAATCCGATGAATTTTTGCATCTTTTATGTGAAGAGGAAAGTAATGCGGACCAATTGGAAGCTTTGCATCATTGTCTAAAGAAACTTTCTGAACCCCAACGTATCAGCATACGGCATTTCTTTATAGAAGAAATGTCTTATGCCGATATAGTTGCGCAAACCGGTTTTACGCTGAATAACGTAAAGAGCTATATCCAGAACGGAAAACGTAATTTGAAGATTTGTATTAAAAATCAGCTTAAGGAATGAAACTATTAGACTACATACGGGGAGCCCGCAAAGGAAAAGAGGCGCATCGGCTGGAGAAAGAGGCTATGCGTGATCCTTTTCTGGCCGACGCGCTCGAAGGTTACAGCCGTGTAGGGAATGGAGCCGACGAGCAGATTGAGAAGTTGCGCCGTCGGATTAGAGCCCGTGCTGTGCGAAAGCGTAACCATGCTGTGGTCTGGAGTATCGCCGCCAGCCTGCTGATTGGAGTTTGTATCGGCTCTTATTTCCTTTTTCAGGAGAAACCTTTGTCGGATGAAGCACGGATGGCAATGGAACAAGCGGTTCATCCGAAACCCTTGTCGGTATATGAGGAAGAGAAGAAAGATGAGTTGGCTGAGGCGGTAATAAAGGATTCGGCAGGCCCGTCGAAGAAATTGATTTCAGAGAGTAAGAAGAAAAAAATGCTTGCACCTTCATCTGAGGTTCCTCAAATAATGACTCAGGAATTGATGGAAGAAGCGCTGGAAGCCATCATTGACGACGAACCTTCGGCTATGGACAAAAAAATGGTTATGAGAGCTTCGGTGGCTAATGATAGTAGTTTTAACGCTAAAGTGGCTGTTGTTGGTAAGGTGCGTGGTAAAGTGACCGATCCCAGTGGTGAACCTCTTGTTGGTGCCACAGTCAGGGTGAAAGGGACTAATCAGGGGACTATCTCAGATGAAAATGGTGATTTTACTTTAAAGACAGATGGGAATCGGGAACTTTCAGTCGATTATATCGGTTATGAATCTGTTGTCCTTCCTGTTGATACGACTAAAGATTTATTGATAGCTATGAACGTAGATGATGCTACACTTGACGAGGTTGTAGTGGTAGGATACGGTTCGCAGCCGAAGAGTAGCGTTACAGGTGCTATAACGAGCTTAAAGATGTCAGGTACGCCGCAACCGTCTATAGGGCGAAAAGCTTTTCGGAGGTATCTGAAAGAGAATCTGGTGCATCCTTCCGACAAAGAGTGTGCACGTGCCAAGGGAAAAGTGATTCTTACTTTCCGGGTAGATAAGGATGGACGTCCGGAATCCATTAGTGTTAAAAAGGGACTTTGTGCTTCGGCCGATAAAGAGGCCATTCGTCTGATTGAAGAGGGACCTGACTGGACTATTGGTGATGAATCGGTAGAGGTGAGTATCCGTTTCTGATAAACGAAAATCCCGCTTAGGTCACCTGACTTAAGCGGGATTTTTTTGCACGGGAGGAGAGGCTCGAACTCCCGACACCCGGTTTTGGAGACCGGTGCTCTACCAACTGAGCTACTCCCGTGTTTGCGGCTGCAAAGGTAGAATAAACTTCTGAATTGGCAAGCTTTTATGCAAAGAAGTTGCTAATTATTTTAATTTTTCCCATTCTTCGGGTTTGAAGCCTACCAATACGAAATGGTCTGTTACTACTAATGGCCGTTTCACCAGTTTGCCGTTAGTGGCCAAAAGAGCGATCTGTTCTTCTTCGGTCATTGTCGGGAGCTTGCTGCTGAGCTTCAGCTCTTTATATACTACTCCGCTGGTGTTGAAAAACTTCTTAACGGGTAGTCCGCTCAATGGAATCCAGGCTTTCAACTCCTCTGTCGTGGGATTATCTTCCACTATAAGGCGGTTGGTATACTCAATTTTGTTTTCCGTCAGCCACTTTTTGGCTTTTTGGCAAGTACTGCATGCAGGATATTGCAAAAAAAGAGGTTTCATATTTATTCTATATTAAGCATTTGTAAATCTTGATACATGACACGGTAAGCTGCCGCTTTTTTATCCAGTGCCAATGGGTATGCCCGTGAAGAAGAAGGCATCCGGTATAGTCGCATCGGACGTCCTTCAAAAACAAATTCAGAGAAATCTCCCACTTTGGGTTCTCTCACTTCGAATTGTGTCCGGAGAGTGTCTGTTGCCTTTTGTCCTGTTGTGACGATGGCTTTGCATTCCGGAATTAACCTGAGGAGCCGGCTTATGTCAGTGGGCTGCACCACTTCCAGAAACTTATCGGAAGCATTGTCCTGTAATCGTCGGATGGATGATGCGGTATCGAACAGTGCTATTCCTTTGTCGTTAAGGAAGTCTGTTATCCGTTCACGACAAAAGGCCTTCCTGTTTTCGTTCAGAAAATAATCCTTGTTGTTGAAGAATAAAAGTCCGACGATTCTCCACATATCATTGTTCAGGTTCGGGTAATAAAAGTCCATTGACCATCGCTTTTTCTGGGGTGGAAAACTTCCCAGCATCAGCAATCGGGCATTGGCCGGGAGAAAAGGTTCTAACGGGTGGTTTTCTATTTCTATGTCCATTATTCGCTATTTGATTGGGAACAAAAATAGTGATAATATCTATTTTATAGAAACGTACTCCCACGATTTTTAATTACTTTTGCGCCTTAATTCAAAAAACATTCAACATGAGAAGAACCGCTATTGCTATTTTCTGTCTGTTTATCTTGTCTGTCGGCGTCGGGTTAAAGGCACAGAACATCCAGTTGCATTATGATTTTGGACGTTCTTTGTATGATAAAGATTTAAAAGGTCGTCCTGTACTAACCTCTACTGTGGAGAAGTTTCATCCCGACAAGTGGGGAAGCACTTATTTCTTTGTCGATATGGATTATACCTCGGACGGAGTGGCTGCCGCTTATTGGGAAATAGCACGTGAATTGAAATTCTGGAAGAATCCATTTTCGGTACATGTGGAATATAACGGTGGACTTGCCAAAGGTTTTTCTTATAATAACGCCTATTTGGGTGGTGCAACATATACTTATAATAATGCTTCTTTTTCACGTGGATTTTCATTGTCGGTCCTGTATAAGTATATTCAGAAACATCGTTCTCCCCATAACTTCCAGTTGACCGGGACCTGGTACATGAATTTCAGCAGGAACCTGCTTACTTTCTCCGGATTTGCTGATTGGTGGCGCGAAGAGACAGCTTATGGCAAAACGATTTTTCTTACCGAACCTCAGTTTTGGGTGAATCTGAACCGTATAAAAGGTATCAGTGACAAGTTTAATCTGAGTGTAGGTTCAGAAGTTGAGCTGAGTAATAATTTCGGTGGACGCGATGGTTTTTATGTCATCCCTACACTGGCGCTAAAATGGACAATAAACTAAAAAACTGATGAAAACTGATTTGATATACGGTATTGAGGACCGTCCGCCGTTTAAAGATGCTTTATTTGCGGCATTGCAACATCTGCTTGCTATTTTTGTAGCTATTATTACTCCTCCGTTGATTATTGCCAGTGCTCTGAAACTGGATGTAGAGAAAACCGGATTTTTGGTATCGATGTCTCTTTTTGCTTCGGGAGTGTCTACTTTTATCCAGTGCCGACGTTTTGGCCCTATCGGGGCGAGACTGCTTTGTATACAAGGCACGAGTTTTTCGTTTATTGGTCCCATCATTGCTACGGGGCTTGTAGGCGGACTTCCTCTTATTTTTGGTGTCTGTATGGCGGCAGCTCCCATTGAAATGGTTATTAGTCGTACCTTCAAATATATGCGCAATATCATCACTCCGCTGGTTTCGGGTATTGTGGTATTACTTATCGGGTTGAGTCTGATAAAGGTAGGCATTGTTTCTTGTGGAGGTGGTTATGCTGCGATGGATAATGGAACATTTGCTTCTTGGGAGAACCTTTCGATTGCAGGTGTGGTTTTGCTCAGCGTTTTGTTTTTCAATCGTTGCAAAAATAAATATTTGCGTATGAGTTCTATTGTGCTGGGACTTTGTTTAGGATATGGGCTCGCTTTTGCTTTAGGAAAAGTGGATATGAGTGCTTTGAATGTAGAGATGTTGATGAGTTTTAATATTCCTCAACCATTTAAATACGGACTTGATTTTAATGTGTCTTCTTTTATCGCTATCGGGCTGGTGTATATGATTACAGCTATTGAGGCGACCGGAGATGTGACGGCGAATTCAATGATTTCAGGTTTGAAGATTGAAGGTGATGACTACCTGAAACGGGTTTCGGGTGGTGTGATGGCCGATGGTTTTAATTCTTTCCTGGCAGGTATTTTCAACTCTTTCCCGAACTCTATTTTTGCGCAGAATAATGGAATTATTCAGCTGACAGGAGTAGCCAGTCGGTATGTGGGTTACTATATAGCGGCAATGCTGATTCTTTTAGGATTATTCCCGATTGTAGGAGCTGTTTTTTCGTTGATGCCGGACCCGGTGTTGGGCGGAGCTACTTTGCTGATGTTCGGAACAGTGGCAGCAGCCGGAATCCGCATCGTTTCGTCACAAAACATCGGACGTAAGGAGACATTGGTGCTGGCTGTCAGTCTTTCATTAGGGCTGGGAGTGGAATTGATGCCTGATGTATTGAGTCAGGCTCCCGAAGCTATCCGCAGTATCTTTTCGTCAGGCATCACTACCGGTGGCTTGACTGCGATTATAGCAAATATCGTAATTCGGGTGAAAGAGGAAGAAGAACGATGAATGATGAACGGGACTGTGTCAAAACTCACCACAGAGTACACAGAGTAACATAGAGACGATTTTAGGTTGTTGATTATCAATAAAAAGACTCTGTGATACTCTGTGTTACTCCGTGGTGAAAGAAGTTTCGACACACCCTCGTTTATCGTTTATAATACTTCCAGATTACTCATCCGGTCTGTTGTGTGGAATTCAAATTCCGGATATTCATATAGTTTGAAGCGGGGCTCTGTTTCTCCTTCCGTATAGCTCCAGATGCTGGCATAGTCTTCCGGATCTTCCCCCATTTTGCTTAATTGCCTTAAATAAGCTGCGAGCGATTTATTTTCCACGATATATATTTTCCCCAACTTGTCAATAATAGAACTGTGGCGTCGGGTACTGTCATGGTCAAAGCGAAGGATGCGTTTACCTTCTTCGGTGATTCCCACCAGGTTGAATGTCATGCTCTTGCCGATAGCAGGCAGATTGAGTACGCTTCGGTCTGTAGCCATGAACGGTAGATGGTGTTTCTTCATGAAACGGCGTATACGGGCGGCTGTGTCTTCACCTGTTTCGAGAAGAGAATATAGTTCGTCAGCTTGTTCCGGAGTTAGTTTACCAAATGTTTTTTCCTCATGCTGTTCCTGCATCGACCGGCTGTTAGGTGTGAATACAGCATAATTTTCATTGAATCCTTTGACAGAGAAGGTATAGTAACAGACCACTCCCAGCGAGTTGAGCACTTGGCGTAGCCTTGTGGTATGTCCTCGTCGGGATGCTGCCACGGTATATACGAGCTGATTAGTGATAAGCCATCCGGCGGAAAGGATTTTCCGGATGGCTTCCCGGGTTTGTGGTGTCACCTCCAACGGGCTCTGGAAGTGGGTTTGAATTATAAATTGCTTCATTCCGATGGCAGAGGCTTTTTCTTTGAATTCTCTCAGAATCTCTATCAGTTCGTCATTGATGCGCATAGGCAGGTAAGCCAGTAATCTCGATCCTAAACGGACACGCTGTAATTCAGCGTATTTTTCTCCTTCCGGACGTTCTTGGTTTGCTTTTCGTTTTCGTGCGGCCATGCGATATACGGCTTCAAGAATGTTTCGCAAAGTCTTGTTCTGGCTCATCAAAGCATCTCCTCCGGTAATCAATATATCTCGTAACTGGGTGTCTTCTTCAAAATAAGTCATCAACCTGCGTAGTTTCTTATCCCAACTTTCTTTAGGGCGGAGCGCGTCGAATTCAAAATTCAGTCGTTCGCTTTGGAAGTCGTACATACGTTGACATGAAGCGCACAGTCCTCCGCAGGCACGTCCCATTGTATCGGGAATCAGGATAGCTACTTCCGGATAGCGACGGTGAATGTTATGCCCGTCCGGCAATAGCCATCCCGCAGCATTCGGTTTTCCAGCTTCTACAATATCTTCGCGCTCCCAGGCACGGATATTGCCGTAGGTTTCCACCAAACGGGGTGAATAGAGGATGTAGCTTCGGATAGCTTCGTCATTGTATCCTTCGCCGTTGGTGTTGAGCAAAGAAAGATAATAGGGCGTGGCGAAGAAAGGCATCCCTTTTTTACGGGCTCTGGACAATAAATACATTGTTTCGCTGGAAAGAGAATTTCCGAGGAAGCGGTTGAGTTCGGCAGGAGTTTTGATAGCCATCGAAAGGTGGAAGCGGAAATCATCCCACCACCGGCAGACCTGATGGTATTTCTCCTCATAACTCAATCCTTCTTCAAAGTGGAACCGGGAGGATGGCTTTGATTTCCGGTTCTCTATTTTCTGTATCAGCAGATGCAGCATTCGTTCTTTGTTTTCGGTGCGTAGCTCTATCACGTCTTCGTCCAGTCCGGTGGCCCAGCGTTCGGTTCTGTTTTTGATTCGTTGCGGAGAGGGTAGGGGCATTTCCGGGTCCTCCAGTCTTTTGAAGAGGTTATACAGATCCAGGAACAAGTCAGTAGGCATTTCTGCATTTTCCAGATTCCCGGTCAAGAAGCGTCGGAGAAGGGATAAGGTCTGTATTTGCATATCCTGTTCGTTAGACAATTCATGAACTGTCTTTCCGTCGTAGTTGATAAGGAGTCGAATTTGCTCACCCGCTTTGTTCCCTCCGGATATGTGAGAAGCAAGGAACTCTTGCAGGTGGCTTTTAAAGTCTGTGTCATCAAGACTTTGCCGGGCCATTGCTGTGAGTTCGGGTAACTCCTGACAGTATAGTTGACGGATTTGGGAAAGTGTGAGTGAAAGCATTTTCTTTTGTTTCATACGCGATTGTTTTTAAGTTGTTAAAATTGAAATATTTGCATAAATATAATAAAAAAAGCGGAGGTAGAAAACCTCCGCTTTGCTATTCGTGCTATTCTTTACGATTCTTTTTTGTTTAATAACATTCAGCTTTTCATTTTGTTTTTGCTTCTTCGTCCTTGTGTTTAGGCTCCTTTTTAGCCAACAAGACAATGTTATAAACGTACTCTGACATCCATTGTTCCGAGAATCCGAGACGTTCTTTGTATTGACGTACAGCCGCTGCCGTTTTGTGTACGTCATCTGCTTTCCATACCGTTTTGGTACATACATCATGTACTGTTTTTTCTGTCATGGAGCGCAGGGCCTTTTTAAATAGGGCCGGCATACGGAATTTCCATTGCATTAGGTTGCCCATCAGCATCATCAGGTCGCTTGAGAATCCCTGATACATGAAAAGGTATGCTTGTACATCGTTTTGCGTACGGCAGTTTTTTTTGATAGATGTGTCTATCTCTTTAAAGAATGATTCACTGATGCCGTAATCCTGCATCAGCATCTTGCGGGATGCCGATTTCTCGGCTAATCCTAACTTACCTCCTTGCGTGGCTACTTTGAACAAACGTTTGAAGTTGGCTACATCCGGCAGGAAGCGGATATTTGTGATACCCAAATTTACTGCAATTACAGATTGAAAATATACACGTGTCAGTGATACGAAGTCTTCGACATTGCCCACTACTTTTGCGTCAGCGTCGGCTTGTTTTTTGAATAAGTTAGCGAATATGCTCATAAGTCATTTGGTCAATTTATAGATTGAGGCTGCAAATTTACTAAATAACTTGTTAAATTGCTACAGATTATATGGATAACATCTATTCTTTTTGAGGTACTTTACCAACATTCGATGTCCTGCTCTATGTCTTTCATTTTGTTTTTGGTGAATACCGGACTTTGGATGCCCGCTTTCTTCTGTTCACGATAGTCCTGCAATAAGCGGAAAGCATATTTTCCGAGGAAGGAAATTGCTATCAGGTTGCAGACAGCCATTAATCCCATGGTAATATCTGCCAGTCCCCATACGAAGTCGAGTGTGGACATGGCACCTACCCATACCATGGCGCCTACCAATATCCGGTAGAGGTATACCACCCATCTCCTGTGGGTAAGATAGCGGATGTTTGCTTCACCGTAATAATAATTTCCAATGATACTGCTGAACGCAAAAAAGAAGAGAGCGATTGCCACAAAAATACCTCCGAGGCTCCCTATTTCATTGTTCAGTGCATGCTGGGTAAGTTGCACTCCATTGGTTGAACCGTCGAGCGGAGCACCACTGAAAAGAATGATAAATGCCGTACACGAACAGATGATAAGTGTATCTGTAAAAACTCCCAAAGTCTGGATCAGGCCCTGCTTGACGGGATGTGACACGTATGCTGTGGCGGCTGCATTGGGTGCGGAACCCATACCGGCTTCATTGCTGAACAGGCCCCGTTTGATGCCTTGCATCAGAGCAGCTCCCATACCGCCTCCCAAAGCTTGTTGCCAACCAAAAGCATGACTGATGATGGTTTCGATAACACCTGGCAGATGCGTGATGTTCAGGAGTACAATGGCCAGTGCCAGCCCTACATATCCCAGTGCCATAATGGGGACAATGATGCTGCTTACTTTGGCGATGCGCTGGATGCCTCCGAAGATGATCAATAAAGTGAGTCCGGTCAGGATGATTCCCATCGGTATGTGGTTGATGCCGAATGCATGCTCTACGGCCGCACAAATGGTATTACTCTGTACCGAATTGAAAGCGAAACCGAAAGTAATGGTAATTAGTATGGCAAAAAGAATTCCCATCCATGGCTTCTTCAATCCCTTCTTCATGTAATAAGCAGGACCTCCTATAAATGATTCCTTTCCTTTTTCTTTATATAACTGTGCAAGGGTAGATTCGACAAAAGCACTTGATGCTCCTAACAAGGCAATGATCCACATCCAGAATATCGCACCCGGTCCGCCTACGGCAATAGCTGTAGCTACGCCTGCAAGATTTCCTGTCCCGACACGACTTGCCAGTGATATGGCGAAAGCCTGGAATGAAGAAATATGTTTTTCTCCGTTCTCCTCTTTTCCGCCGGAATCTTTCAGAAGACGTACCATTTCGCCAATCATCCGGAATTGTACGAAACGGGTTTTAAGCGTGAACCAAACGGCGCACCCCAACAGCATTGCAATAAGGATGTAGGTCCATAATATATCGTTAATCAGATCCATATCTTTGTTAATTAAACCATCGGTGCATTGTTCTATGGTTCATCCGGCCGATACGTAGTTGAACCATTGTTTTAATAATGTTGATAATCAGTAGATTATATTTACCTGCTTTTTCCTCGGTATGTAAATCAATTTACTTCGGTGTGTAAAAGCATTTACCTCGGCATGTAAATCCATTTACCTCGGTATGTAAAAGCATTTACCTCGGCATGTAAATGGAACTGGCATTCAAGGCAGCAGATGCTCTCCCTTAGGGTGCGCGTCAAAACACCGTATTCTCCGGCCCCCCCTTCTATTTCAGTCGGAAGTAGAATTTGTGGTTTTCGAATATTGGTTCCACAATGTCGAACCGGATCAACTTAGCCAATAAATGCTCTGCGGCCCGTCGGGAAATACCTGCTTGCCGGCAATAGCGATTCAGTGAGAGTGAGGTGTTTTTTTCCAGTAAGTCGAGTAATAACTGTTCTCGTTCGGTATATTGGATCAGTTCACCTGCTGGATTTCCACTTTGCTGCCAAATGCGCAGATGTACCGGAGTAGCCAGGATATTCTCGTCTTTAATGCGGATATATGCCAGTGGTTTACCGGTTTCATCCTTGGCATAAACAGGCTTGTTCTCACTTTCCTCTATTTGTACGACTAATACAGAACGTCCCTCGACGTGAAATGTTTGCATGGAATAATGCACTTTCGGCTGACAGTAAAGTTGGGCAGCTGCTTCTATCATGTATTTTTCTTCGTCCGAACGTACACCGGCAATTTTCCCATTGTCTTTTACTCCGATCAACAACCGTCCTCCATCGGTGTTGGCAAAGGCCGACAGCGTTTTGGCAATCTTGCGGGCATCGGATATTTCAAATTTAAAGTCTTGTTGCTGATGCTCCCCTTCGGCTATCAATGCGTGTATGTAATCAGTATCTGTAAGCGGTTTCATGCTTGCAAAAGTAGATAAAAAAGACTAAACCTCATTTTTTTGCCGATTTTTAGCCGATAATTTCAAAAAAAATATCGTTTTTATGCGTTTATTTCGGGAAAGGATGTATTTTTGCCCATCATTATTAACGAAGAAATAAATAAGGATTATGAAAGAATTAGTAGAAAAGATTGCTACTTTGGTAGCTGAGTTCAACAAAGATGCAAATGCTCAGATCGAAAATGGTAACAAAGCTGCAGGAACTCGTGCCCGTAAAGCTTCATTGGAAATCGAAAAAGCAATGAAAGAATTCCGTAAAGTATCTTTAGAAGAATCAAAGAAGTAATCTTACGAATAGAAGAAAATGAAAAGCCGGTCTCAGTTTTGTGACCGGCTTTTTTATTTTACAGAAACTAAGCTTGTATCTATTGGCAGAAATAGTAAATTAGCAGGTATCCTCTTTTTTTGCAGATACTGTTTCCTCTTTTATTTCTGAGGTAAAAGTTTCAAGTATTCTCCATATCCTTCTTCCTGCATTTTCTCTTTGGGGATGAAGCGTAAGGATGCACTGTTGATACAATAGCGCAATCCTCCTTTGTCTTTGGGACCATCGGTGAAAACATGTCCCAGATGTGCGTCTCCCGTTTTACTCCGTACCTCCGTCCGCACCATTCCGTGTGATGTATCCGTCTTTTCTTTCACTGACTCTTTTTCGATCGGTTTGGTGAAGCTGGGCCAACCACATCCGGAATCGAACTTATCTGTTGAAATAAAAAGGGGCTCTCCGGTGGTGATATCTACGTAGATGCCATCTCGTTTTTCATTCCAGTATTCGTTATGGAAGGCTGGTTCGGTTGCATTCTTTTGTGTGACGGCATATTGTTCGGCTGTCAGCTTGTTGCGAAGTGTGGCATCATCCGGCTTTTTATAACTTGCCTGTGGTGTTTCGGCACCCTGTGCATTGGCCTTCTTTGCCAATTCAAAGAGTGCCGGATTTATGTGGCAGTATCCTCCGGGATTCTTATCCAGATAATCCTGATGGTATTCCTCTGCTTTATAGAAATTGGACAAAGGCTTCACTTCCACTATAATAGGTTTAGAGTATTCTTTGGCCAATTCACCGATGGCGCTCCGGATTGCAGGCAGATCTGCTTCGTCCGTATAATAGATACCGGTGCGGTATTGTGTTCCACGGTCATTTCCCTGCCGGTTCAGGCTTGTGGGATCAATCGTTTTAAAAAACAGGTCAATCAGAAGTTTCAGTGACACTTCTTGTGGGTTATAGTCCACTTTAACGGTTTCCGCAAAATTGGTTTTCCCTGTACATACCTGTTGGTAGGTTGGGTTGGCAATGTTTCCATTGGCATATCCGGTCTGGGTTGACTTTACTCCTCTGATTTGTTTCAGGAAATGTTCAGTTCCCCAAAAGCAGCCGCCCGCAAAATATATCTCACTCTGATTTTTCATACTTTTTTTCTCCTGTTTTTGTTGATAAATCCATTGTACGCCTTGTGCATAGCCGGTATAAATGATACCTGCCAACAGCACGACAAATATAGTGAACTTCTTTTTCATAATCCTTGGTCTCTTTTATAAATAACAAATGAACATCAATTTCTGATTATTAAGAACTGTTGTATCCTTCCATAAAGTGGTTAAAAAGAGATTATCTTTTGTTCTTTCAAGGGATTGTGCTTACTTTTGGCATAAACATTCTCTTGCTTTGCAGCAGAAAAAGAGTTCAGTATGGCAAAACAACAATTCAATAAACTAATTTGGCTGGTGGATACGATCTTTCGGAACGGACCTGTGACATTCGCCGAAATCAACCGTCGCTGGCGGGCGGGAGACGGTAGCCGTGTGGATATTCCTTTGCGGACTTTCCACAACCATCGACAAGCTATCGAGGAGATGTTCGACATCAACATTGAATGCGATAAGCGGGATAATACCTATTATATAGCAGATGCCGAGGGTATGTTGGGCGATAAGTTGAAGATGTGGTTACTGAATAGTTTTTCATTAAACAATGTACTGCAAGAAAATGTAGATATGAAGAACCGGATTGTGTTTGAAGAAGTTCCTTCAGGAATACAATTTATGGATACCATTATCAATGCTATGCGTAGCGGGAATGTGCTTGTTATGGAATATCAGGCATATAATTGGGAGCAATCCAAGAGTGTATTGCTTGAACCTTATTTCCTGAAACTTTTTCGGCACCGTTGGTACCTGGTAGGAGTGAATCGGGAATATAAGGCTTTCCGTTCTTATTCTCTCGACCGGGTCAGGGAGATCAGCCTTTCAGAAGATACTTTCAGTTTTCCGCGTAAATTCACTCCCCAAGATCATTTCCGCAATAGTTTTGGTATCATTCGAGATGAGAGTCTGGTTCCTCAGCGCACAGTACTTAGGGCCACAATTTCGCAGGCACCATATCTGAGAAACCTTCCTTTACACTCCAGTCAGAAGGAAATTGCTGTTACCGAGAATTACGTTGATTTTGAGTTGTATATATCACATACGTATGATTTTGTACAGGAGTTGTTGTCTAAGGGAGCGGCATTGGAGGTGTTGGAGCCCCGGTCATTAAGGGATACGATAAAAGATGAGATAAGAAATATGCAAACCCTTTATCACTTATGAATGCGAATGTACTTGAAAAACTGAAGATACTGGCAGAGTCGGCCAAGTATGATGTTTCTTGTGCTTCCAGTGGTACGGTGCGCTCCAACAAACCCGGCATGTTGGGCAATACTGTGGGAGGCTGGGGCATCTGCCATAGTTTTGCGGAAGACGGTCGCTGCATTTCGCTATTAAAGGTGATGCTCACCAACTATTGTATATATGATTGTGCTTATTGCATCAATCGGAGAAGTAACGACTTGCCCAGAGCTACGCTTTCCGTATCCGAGCTGGTAGATCTGACGATTGAGTTTTATCGCCGGAATTATATTGAAGGACTGTTTTTAAGCTCTGGTGTGGTGCGTAACCCTGACTATACCATGGAGCGTCTGGTACGTGTGGCAAAAGATTTGCGTGAAGTGCACCGTTTTAATGGATATATCCACTTGAAAAGCATTCCCGGAGCCAGCCGTGAACTGGTGAATGAAGCCGGGCGTTATGCCGACCGCCTGAGTGTGAATGTGGAGATACCTAAAGAAGAGAATCTGAAACTGCTGGCTCCGGAAAAAGATCATAAGAGCGTGTTTGCACCGATGCTTTATATCCAGCAAGGGGTACTGGAGAGTAGTGAAGAACGGAAAAAGTTTCGCTATGCTCCTCGTTTTGCTCCGGCAGGGCAGAGTACACAAATGATTGTCGGTGCCACAGCCGAAACTGATAAGGATATCCTTTTTCTCTCTTCGGCTCTTTACCAACGCCCTACGATGAAACGGGTTTATTACTCCGGTTATGTATCAGTGAATACATACGATACCCGTTTGCCGGCACTTAAGCAACCTCCTCTGGTACGCGAAAACCGCCTTTATCAGGCGGATTGGCTGATGCGTTTTTATCAGTTTAAGGTTGATGAAATTGTGGATGACGCTTATCCCGATCTTGATTTGGAGATAGATCCCAAGTTGTCTTGGGCGTTGCGTCATCCGGAACAGTTTCCTGTCGATATCAATAGAGCGGATTATGAAATGATACTCCGTGTTCCGGGAATAGGAGTGAAATCAGCTAAATTGATTGTTGCTTCTCGCCGCTACTCAAAGTTGGGATATTATCAACTTAAAAAGATAGGTGTGGTCATGAAAAAAGCACAATACTTTATTACTTGCAGTGAATTGCCTGTACGGACAGTGAATGAGATGACGCCACAGACCGTACGCAGCCTGTTGCTGCCTAAGCCTGTTAGGAAAAAGACGGATGAAAATCAGTTGTCGTTTGTTTTTTCCGATTGAGATTGTTATGACTCTTTTTATTTACGATAAAACGCTTGATGGCTTGTTGACAGCAGTATTTGATGCTTATTACCGCAAGACTTTCCCCGATGTTTTACTTACGGATGGGGAGGCGTTGCCACTTTTTTATGATGAAGTTTTTACGGTTATTACCGATGACGAAAAGGCAGGACGTGTCTGGCGGGGATTGCAAAAAAAAGTATCGGCGTCTGCACTTTCGGCCATTACCTGGTGTTGGCTGTCGGAATTGCCCGAGGTGGGTTTACTCCTGTTCCGGTACATCCGTAAAGCCATTGATTCCCCTGTATCCATTGAAACGAATTTTGGTGATCCGGATGTACTTGCCCTTTCCAGGATATGGAAACGAGTGGATTGGGAGCGGCTGCGTATGTTGCAGTTCGTACGCTTTCAGAAAGCAGCGGATGGCACTTTCTTTGCTGCTTTTGAACCTCAGCACAACGCATTACCATTGACGGTTGCTCACTTTAAAGATCGGTTTGCCGATCAGCGGTGGCTGATTTATGATATGAAACGGCGTTATGGGTTTTATTATGACCTGCATACAGTGGAAGAGGTGACGTTTGATCAGGATACCCCAGCCGCCCACCTGGTTACCGGTATGCTCGACGAAAGTCTGATGGATAAAGACGAAAAACTGTTTCAGCAGCTTTGGAAGACTTATTTTAAATCTATCACGATCAGAGAGAGGCTGAATCCCCGGAAACACAAGCAAGATATGCCGGTACGTTATTGGAAGTATATCACTGAGAAACAGAAATGACCTTATTCAATCCGTTCTACTGTCACCTCGGGAAACTCCTGTATCAATGATAATAAATGACCTTCGTCATTGTTCCGTTTGGACTTAATGACCATAGTCACCTGATAAGTTTCTATTCCTCCGTGTTCTTGCTTATCCATCTGATACGACACTATCAGATAATCCTTGGAGTTAAAACGGTCCGCTATTCCTTTCAATACTTGTTTATTGTCGGTGGAGAATGTAATCATTGAACTTTTCATCCCTATACTTTTGAACAAGTAGCTTAATACTTCAAGACCCACGAGAGTCAGTACCATGGCGGCAATGCCTATAACGTACATGCCCGCACCTACTGCCAGGCCGATTCCCGCTGTCGCCCAGATACCGGCCGCTGTGGTCAGTCCCCGCACTATCTGCTTTTGGAAGATAATTGTTCCGGCACCGATGAAGCCAATGCCACTTACTACCTGCGCCGCTACACGACTTGGGTCGAGTGTAACACTATCCTCTTTTATTATCTCTTGAAAGCCATATTGGGAAACGATCATTATCAGTGCACTTCCCAGTGAAACCAGGAAGTGTGTGCGATAGCCGGCTTCCTTGGCACGGTATTCTCTATCCAGACCGATGACAGCACCCAAGATGCCGGCAACCAATAATCTTAATACAAAATCGAAGTTCAACATTATACGAAAATCTCCTTTCTGTCTTTATTCCAATAATTTATTCGTAACCTAAAGATACGATTGTTTTTAGAAATAACGTATATTCGCAGCTAAAAGATTATTTCTTTCGGAAAGACTATATATTCAGTACTGCATAAAACTTAAAACACACAATGAATAAAAGACTTTTTTATTTGATTGGCTTTGCCATAATATTGGCAGTTGAAATCATAATCGGTATGTATGTTCACGATCGTTTTGTACGTCCTTATATGGGTGATGCATTGGTTGTTGTGTTGATTTATTGCTTTATACGGATTTTTATTCCGAAAGGTTTATCTCAATTACCTTTCTATGTATTTGCTTTTGCCTGTTTTATTGAGGTTCTTCAGTACTTCCAGTTAGTCGATGTGTTGGGAATAACGAACCCTGTGACCCGTATTATACTTGGGTCTACTTTCGATTTGAAAGATATAGTCAGTTATGCCGGTGGATATGTATTTGTTCTGTTGGTGGAACGTTTTTGGGGTAAGAAAGGAAAATAAGAACAGTTTTTCTGCTTGTTTTGTAAATTCTTTGAAATAAGTAGGCTTCGTTTATAAATTATTATGTAATTTTGCTGCATGTTATTGTTTGAATGTGAACTAATTAATCTTGTTTGTCATGAGTCAAGAGAATCCTTCTTCCAAATTGGATGTGGAGTTTATTTATTTGCCTGTCGTCAATTATTCCATGCAGCAAAACCGGATACCTGTTGTACGGTTGTTTTCTATCAAAAATAATACGGAACATCCACTTGCGGATTTAAAGGTATCTTTGATTTTTGAGCCTGAGTTTGCAGCAGCTTCACCTGTGATGGTAGAAAGGTTATCTCCCGGTGAAATGATCAAAATAACCACATTGAACCTACTTTTGGATCCTTCTTTTTTCATTCGGCAAACCGAACGTTTTTCCGGTGCTATCGGACTGATTGTTTCTTGTGATGAAGAAGTAGTCTTCCAAAGTAAATATCCCATTGATATATTGGCCTTCGATCAGTGGGGAGGTATTCAGGTGTTGCCCGAACTTTTGTCGGCGTTTGTGGTCCCCAATCATCCCATACTTACAGGAATTATTTCTCGTACAGCATCCATTCTGAAAGAGTGGTCAGGTAGCTCCTCGTTGGATGCTTATCAGAGTTGTAATCCTAATAGGGTAAAGATACAATTAGCTGCTTTGTACGAGGCTGTTAAGGAGCAGCACATTGCTTATTGTACACCTCCTGCCAGTTTTGGAGATGCCGGGCAGAGAATCAGACTTTCGGATAATGTGCTTTCCGGCAAATTGGGAACTTGCCTGGATATGTCCTTATTGTATGCTTCGTGTGCCGAAGCTATGGGATTGCATCCATTACTGGTGGTTATTCAGGGACATGCTTTAGTGGGATGCTGGCTGATTGACGGAACATTTCCTGATGCGGTGAATGATGATCCTTCGCTGTTGACAAAACGAACTGCAGACGGGATCAACGAAATTATTTTACTGGAAGCTACCTGCATGAACGATGGAAAAAATGTGACTTTCGATGCAGCAGTCGGATTGGCTAATGGTAAAATGTTAGCGGTGAACGATTTTATTTGTTTTATTGATGTGGCACGTAGCCGTTTTGCCCATATCCTGCCTTTGCCTCAGAGGATAATGCATGGGAAAGCATGGATCGTAAATCCGGAGATGATTCAGACACCGGAAGACGAGTCGCACGTCAGTTACAGCAATGCCCCGGAAGAGATTAAGCAATATGATTGGGGAAATCAGGACTGTTACGTGGAAGTCACCAAACAACTTTTATGGGAGAGAAAGTTATTGGACTTGAGTCTCCGTAATAATTTTCTGAACCTTCGCATTACCCGAAATGCTCTTCAGGTGATTTCGGCGGATGTGGATAAGATGGAGGATGCTTTTTCTGACGGAACGGAATTTCAGATCTTGGGCAAACCCTCTGACTGGGATAATCCATTGTATGATTTCGGACTTTATGGAGCTTTGACGGAATCTGATCCGATGCTCGGTTTGATTAAGCAGGAATTGACACAGAAAAGATTGAGAACCTATTTGAACGAACAGGATCTGAAAAAGTCGCTTACTTATTTATACCGTTCTTCCAGAGTAGCTCTGGAGGAGAATGGGGCAAACACCTTATATCTTGCTCTGGGCTTGTTGAGATGGTATGAAACCGAACATAGTGAGCGTCCCCGCTATGCACCTATCTTGCTGCTTCCTGTTGAGATGATTCGCAAGTCTGTGTCCAAAGGGTACATCATCCGTGCCCGTGAAGAAGAGAGTATGCTCAATATCACTCTGTTGGAGATGCTGAGACAAAACTTCGGCATTACTATTTCCGGACTCGAATCGTTGCCGAAAGATGAGAATGGTGCCGATGTGAAACGTGTCTTTTCTATTTTCAGGAAGGCAGTGATGAATGAGAAACGCTGGGATGTGGAAGAACAGGCTATTTTGGGTACTTTTTCGTTCAGTAAGTTCATTATGTGGAATGACATTCATTCAAATGCTGAAGAGTTAAGTAAAAATAAGATAGTCGGGAGCCTGATGAGTGGTAAAATGGAGTGGGAAGTTGCAGATGTCGATGCCAGTGCCATAGAGCTGGACCACACTTTGACGCCTGCTGATATTGCTCTGCCTGTCAGTGCGGATTCATCGCAGCTTGAAGCGGTTTATGAAGCTGTGAGTGAAAAGAGTTTCATTTTACACGGCCCCCCCGGAACCGGTAAGTCGCAAACCATTACGAACATTATAGCCAATGCATTGTATCAAGGCAAACGGGTGTTGTTTGTGGCCGAAAAGATGGCTGCACTTTCTGTGGTACAAAAAAGGCTTACAAATATTGGCTTGGCTCCTTTTTGTCTGGAATTACATTCCAATAAAGCACGTAAAACAGATGTGCTCAGACAGTTAAAAGAGTCAACAGAGATTTTCCGGTATAAAGAACCGGAAGAGTTTAAGGAAGAGTCGGAGAGACTGTTTAAAATGCGTCAGCAGATCAATGGATATGTAGAGGCGCTGCACCGGGTATATCCTTGCGGTATTTCCGTTTATGAAGCGGTCACACGTTACAGTTCTATTGACGAAAAAGAAGAAATAATGATACCCGCTTTTCTGCTTACCACATTGACCAAAGAACAGTTGAACGAGTGGAACCATGCTGTGGAAGAATTGGTGGGAGTTGGAAAAGTAAGCGGACATTCTTATCATCATCCCCTCACCGGAATTAATATAAAGGAGTACTCTTCGCAACTGAAAGAGGAAACGGATAAGCTTTTGAAAGAGTATATAACTCTTTTACAGGTGATGGAGAAAAAGGTGGGAAAGTGCTTTTCAATATATGGAATAGGTAATAAATATACGGAGAAGTTGTTGGAGAGTCTGGTTCGGTTTATTCGTATCTTAATGCAACTTCCGGGGATGACTGCCAATTTGGTATTGATGACCGAGCCAAATGAGAATGTTGAGAAGATACGCCGTATCATTGAACATGGGCGAAAAAGGGATGCTGTCTACAGTTTGCTGAAACAATCGTTTGAAGATGCTTTTTTTACTTTTCCAGCACAGCAAAAGTTGGCGGAGTGGAAAGAGATTACACAAAGTTGGTTCCTTCCCCGTTGGCTGAAGCAACGTAAGTTCTGTAAAGAGATGTCTCTCTTTTCGTTGCAAGGGCGTATAGGCAAAGAACAGGTACTTCCGGTATTGCAGCAATTGCTTTCTTATCAGCAAGAAAAGCAGGAAGTGGACAGCAAAAGCAGTTGGCTGCAGAATTTGTTTGGTGCTAAGGCCCATTCAGGCGAAGAGCAGTGGGCTGATATAGAAGCGATGAGTGAGGGACTGCTTCAGTTGAACAGATTGTTGATGGGATTAGCCGAAGATGCGTCATCAGTACGCTTGGTTAAGGAGAAGTTGGCAGAACAGCTTTCAGAAGGCTATTCTTCATTCCGGCAAATGAACAAGGAACAACTTGAGGGAGTGGTACAGGACTGGGAACGTGAAAAGCAATTGGAGGAATCGATGCTGCAACTGCTGGGTATTTCCAAAGAGGTGCTTCATGTCAGTGAAGACAATTGGCTGGCGGGAGCGTTACATCAGTGTGAAATTTGGGCAAAGAACACGGATAAATTGAAGGACTGGTATCGTTGGCTGAATGTGTCCCGTCGGTTCGAAGCTTGTGGCTTGGAGTCTGTATTTACAGCGTATACGGAGTGTAACCTGCCTACCGAACGGATGATGAATATTTACTTGAAAGGATTTTATCGTAGTTTTACGGAATATGCCATTGGTACGGAACAGGTACTGCAGTTCTTTAGTGGAGAGTTGTTCAATGACAGCATTCTCCGTTTTCGTGAACTGAATGAACAGTATCAGGAATTGATAAAGAAAGAACTTTATGCAAAATTGGCTTCTAACATTCCATCGTTTGTGTATGCGGCTGCCCAAAGTTCGGAAGTGGGAATTTTGCAGAAGTGTATCCGTAGTAATGGGCGTGGGGTACCTATCCGTAAACTGTTTGATTCTATCCCTAATTTATTGCCACGCATGTGCCCATGTATGCTGATGAGTCCTATGTCTGTAGCGCAATATATCGATGTGAACCATGATAAGTTCGATTTGGTTGTATTTGATGAAGCTTCCCAAATGCCTACATGCGAAGCTGTTGGTGCCATTGCCCGTGGAAACCATGTGGTCGTTGTAGGTGACCCGAAGCAGATGCCGCCAACCAGTTTCTTCACCAGCAACTCTGTAGATGAAGAGCATATCGAGATGGAAGATCTGGAAAGTATCCTGGATGATTGTCTGGCTTTGTCTATGCCTTCCAAATATTTGTTATGGCATTATCGCAGTAAACATGAGAGCCTGATTGCTTTTAGTAATTCACAGTATTATGATAATAAATTGTTGACTTTTCCGTCTCCTGACGATCTGGCTGCAAAAGTTACGCTGGTATCTGTTGAGGGATATTATGATAAAGGAAAAAGCCGGCAGAATCAAGCTGAGGCACAGGCTGTAGTCGACGAGATTGTTCGTAGGCTTTCCGATCCGAAGCTGAGTCGTCAAAGTATTGGAGTGGTAACATTCAGTTCTGTACAGCAGACTCTGATTGAAGATATGTTGTCGGATGTTGTTATGCAAAATGCCGATTTGGAGAATCTTGCTTTTAACCGTGAAGAACCTGTTTTCATTAAGAATCTGGAGAATGTACAGGGAGATGAACGGGATGTCATTTTGTTTTCAGTAGGTTATGGTCCGGATATCAACGGACGGGTCAGCCTTAATTTTGGTCCGCTGAACCGTGATGGTGGTGAACGTCGTTTGAATGTAGCGGTATCTCGTGCCCGGTATGAGATGAAAGTCTTTTCTACATTAAAGGCTGATCAGATTGACCTGAAAAAAACATCTTCCGTAGGAGTGGCAGGTTTGAAATACTTCCTCGAATATGCCGGTAAAGGCACCGGTGTTTTGAATCACTCTAATGCAATGGCGTCCGAGAGTATTGATATCGGTACACTGGTGGCCTCAAAGCTTCGTGAGAGGGGGTATCAGGTAAAAACTAAAATCGGATGTTCCGGATTCCGGGTAGATGTAGGTGTTGTCGATCCGGATAATTCTTCCCGTTATTTGCTCGGAATTTTGTGTGACGGTGAAAATTATCGGGCTGCGAAAACTGCCCGGGATCGGGAAATTGTGCAAAGCAGTGTCTTGAAGATGCTGGGATGGAATATCTGTAAGGTATGGACAATGGACTGGTGGGAAAATTCTCAAAAAGTGATTGACCGTATAGAGGGAGAATTGGAGAAAGCACGTTGCAGTAAATCGGAGATTCCGGCATCGGTTTCTCTTCCTGTTCCTGTATTGAATCAAGGACAGAAAGCCGGATTGCTATGTAGTGCACAACCTTGTTTGGTAAACGTTCCGGAACAGGTGATTCGGGAGGGAGTAAAGTCTGTGGAATCGGAGATCTATGAAACAGCTTCTTTGGTTTCAGTGAATCTTTCTTCCTGGGACTTTATGATGCCTCGACGAGAACCCCGTATCAGAAAACAGTTGGATGAAATTATGCATACAGAAGCGCCTATCAGTCGTTCATTGTTGAGTAACAGAATTTTCAGTGCTTATGGAATTCTTCGTAAAACAGCCCGTTTGATTGCCTGGATGGATGATATATTGAGTAGAACCCCTTATTACAAGCAAGAAGTTGACGGACTGACTTTTTATTGGAATACGAAAGAGGAAGCAGAGGCATATACTAAATTTCGTATTGATTCCAAACGTGAGGTGGCAGATTTACCTCCACGTGAGGTGGCCAATGCAGCTCTGAGTATATTGGAACAACAAATAGCTTTACCTTTGACTGACTTAATGAAAATAACTGCCCAGTTATTAGGTTATGCTCGTTTCGGACTGAATGTGGAGACTGCTATGCGTAGGGGAGTCCAGATGTTGTTGGACAGGGAAGAGGCTAAAATTGAAGGTGACAAGATACTTATGAAGTAGTCCGGCGCGGTTCGTTAGTCTGGGATTCTTGTTGGGGTGTTTCTTCGTTTTTTAGTTTATGTCCGCAATATTTACAATATGTTGCATTCTCTTCATGCCCCGTTTTGTGACAGTTGGGACATTGCAAATCTTTAAGTTTTTTGTACTCTTTCATCATAGATACAGAGACGATACCTGTGGGTACGGCAATAATAGTGTAGCCGATCAGCATAACGCAGGCGGATAGGAATTTGCCGAGGGCGGTAGCGGGGGTAATGTCTCCATAACCGACGGTGGTCATGGTGACGATGGCCCAGTAAATACTGTTCGGGATATTATTGAATTGTGTATTGGGCTGAGTTCCCTCGATCATGTACATCAGCGTACCGATGGCGACGACGAGGATGACGACAAAGAGAAAAAAAACGGCTATCTTTTTACTACTTTCTTTGAGTGAGGTGAGCAATCGTTCGCCTTCAAGCCAGAAGTTAAAGAGCTTGAAGATACGGAATACCCGTATGATGCGGAAAGCACGGATGATAAGCAAGTAACGCGCACCGGGCAGAAAGAAGGCAAGATAGAGCGGTAACGTAGCGAGCAGGTCGATGATACCGAAAAAACTGAAGATGTATTTCTGTGGTTGAGGCGAACAGTAAATACGGGTGACGTATTCAAAAGTGAAGAAAGCCGTAAAAAGGTATTCGAGTACGATGAACGGAGTCGAAAGCCAGGAAGGAAGACCTTGCAGGCTTTCGATAATGGCGAGCAGAATACTCAATAGGATACATATGATAAGGGCTACATCGAATGCCTTCCCTGCGGGTGTGTCGGATTCGAAAATAATGACGTACAACTTACGCTTCAGAGCCTGGTTGTGCAGAAAACGATAGAGCCAAGAATCACTTTTCAATGTGTTAATATGTTAATGTAACTGCCAGAGTCAATTATTAATCAATTACCCATTTCCGTTCGTATGGAACGGTCTTTTTCGGGTCATAATTCATACCTTCTTGTGTGGGTATATGGATAACGTATTTCTTTCCGGTTTTGTTTTTCAGTGAAGAGCCGCGTAACCAGGGATTAGCGTCACGTAATTGGGCATAGGTGATGCCTTGTTTCTGTGCAAAGTCGCTCAGGTCACTGATTTCGGTATTTACCGTCACTTCTTTGTAAGGAATGACGGGATAGAGATGCTCCCGTTTCAACAAGAAGCCAAAGCGTTGCGGGTTGCCGAATACCTCTTTCACGGCCAGCAGGCGGAACATATAGCGGGAAGTCTCTTCTACCAGCCAGAGGTCCATGGCATGATCAGCCAGCTGCTTGTCCAGTTGCGAAGAAATGCGTCCCTGTCCGGCATTATAGGCAGCGGAAACGGCCATCCAGTCACCATATTTGGCATAAGCCTGCTTAAAATAGCGACAGGCGGCTGCAGTGGCTTTCTCGATGTGGTAGCGTTCGTCTACGTTATCGTTGACTTCGAGACCGAATTCGCGGGCGGTGGCGGGCATAAATTGCCACAGGCCGGCGGCACCTGCCGGGGAGCGTGCGATAGGGTTGAGACTGCTTTCTATCACCATCAGATATTTGAAGTCGTCGGGGATACCGTTGGCTTTCAATAGTGGTTCGATGATGGGGAAGTAGCGGTTGGCGCGTTTCAACATCAGCATGGTGGTGGAGTGCATATAAGTGAACGACATCATTTCACGGTCCATGCGTTCACGTCGGTCGTAACGACGGAGGTCGATGGTGTCGCCATCGAAGATTGCTTGTTCGGGGACGGTAGGCGGAGTGACACAGTATGGTACTTCCGATTGTACAGAATGTTGCTCGCTGAGGCAAGTGCTCCCCACGAGGACAGGAATACTGATACCGGCGCCCAAGGCGAGGGCAGTAGTGAAGATATAGTTGATAGATATATGTTTCATGACAGTTTTTTTATTAGTTGGTGGGGTAAAGATAACCAAAAGGATTAAACCAAAAAGGATATTCATACGTTAATTATATGTAACGGGGCTCGAAAGTGTCCATCCCGATACTTATTTTCGCAACCTCAAAAACGCGCATGAAGAAGTTCATATTAATCATCCTTACGTTATTATATGCTGTGGTGTCATCAGGCATTACAGTCAACGTTCATTACTGCATGGGCCGTATGGCAGATGTGGAATGGGGGAGTGCATCTGCTTGCACCATGTGTGGACAGAAGAAGACTTCGGATTGTTGTAAGGATGAGGCACATTACATCAAGCTGGCGGTAGATCAGGACGTGAACCATGTGGTGGTGACGAACCTGGTACCTGTGGTGACAGAACTGTTACCGGTGCTCTATGCAGGGTTTCTGTCGTTGGAGGTGGAAGATACCTGCCAGAGTTTTATTGCTTTTGATTCTCCACCCAAGCAAACGGGAGTTCCTCTGTTTGTTTATCATTGTACTTATTTGATTTAGTATTCACTTTACTTCCTTTCCGGAGAGAAGAAAAGAAGTTATTCCCCTCTGATTTTCAATGTGGGACAGGAATTGGTATACCCTTTTGATGCATTTCATTAGGGAATATCCTATTCTCTGGGACATTCTGTCAGGGATTCCCATATCCTTTTGGGCATTCCAAGTGTTTACTATTATACAATAAATATCTTTCTATATGATCAACAAAATAATCCGTTATTTCCTCGAAAACAGGGTAATAACCATGCTCCTGCTGGCGCTGGTCGTGGTCTGGGGAGTCTCTACCGCACCCTTCAACTGGCATGGGGGCATCGTGCCGAGAAACCCGATCCCGGTGGATGCCATCCCCGACATCGGTGATAACCAGCAGATTGTGGCCACGGAATGGATGGGACGTTCGCCCAAGGACATCCAAGACCAGATTACATACCCGCTTACCACCTCGCTGCTGGGCATACCGGGGGTGAAAACCATCCGTAGCTCGTCCATGTTCGGGATGTCGTTTATCTACATCATCTTTGAGGATGATATCGAGTTCTACTGGAGCCGTTCGCGCATCCTGGAGAAACTGAATTCGTTGCCGCCGGGCACGCTGCCCGAGGACGTGCAGCCTACGCTGGGCCCGGACGCTACGGCGCTGGGGCAAATCTACTGGTACACGCTGGAGGGGCGCGACCCGAAAACGGGACGACCCACCGGAGGCTGGAACGCCGAGGAACTGCGGACGATACAGGACTTTTATGTGAAGTACTCCCTGTCCGCCGCCGCGGGCGTGTCCGAAGTAGCATCCGCGGGCGGGTTTGTCAAGGAGTACCAGATAGAGCTGAACCCAGACGCGATGTACTCGTTCAACGTGTCGGTGATGGACGTGATGAACGCCGTGAAGAAGAGCAACCTCGACATCGGCGCCGAGACGATGGAGGTGAACAAGGTGGAATACCTGATCCGTGGGCTGGGTTACGTGAAGAATGTGGCGGACATCGAGAACACCGTCGTCACCGTCCGGGAGGGGGTGCCGGTGCGCATTTCCGATATCGCTTTCGTGAACATCGGGCCGGGCACGAGGCGCGGCGGACTGGACAAGGAAGGTGTGGAGGCCGTGGGCGGCGTGGTGATTGCCCGCTACGGGTCGAACCCACTGGAAGTGATCGACAACGTGAAGGAGAAGATTCGTGAGATGGATGCCGGTCTGCCGCAAAAGACGCTGGCGGACGGGACGGTATCGAAGGTGACCGTCGTCCCCTTCTACGACCGGACGGGACTGATCAAGGAGACGATCGGCACGCTGGAGTCGAGCCTTTCGCACGAGATACTGATCTGTATCATCGTGATTATCGTGCTGGTGCTCAACCTGCGGGCGTCGGTGGTGATTGCGAGCATGCTGCCCATCGCGGTGCTGGCTACATTTATATTGATGCGGTACACGGGGATTGAGGCGAACATCGTGGCTCTGTCCGGTATCGCCATCGCCATCGGGGTGATGGTGGACGTGGGGGTGGTGTTCGTCGAGAGCATCATCCGGTATATGGAGATGCCGGAGAACCGGGGGATTACGAAGGGGAAGGCGCTGGCTGGACTGATATACAAGGCGGTGAGCGAGGTGTCGGGGGCAATCGCTACGGCGATGATTACGACGATTGTCAGTTTCCTGCCCGTGTTTGCCATGCAGGCGCAGGAGGGGAAGATGTTTTCGCCGTTGGCTTACACCAAGACGTACGCGCTGGCTTCGGCTTTCGTGCTGGGGCTGATCCTGTTGCCGACACTGGCTTATTTCCTCTTCTCGGTGCGGATCGACTCGAAGATGATCCGGCGGGGGATGAATTACGTGCTGATCGGGATGGGCGTTGCGCTGTGCTCTATCTACGGCAGCATCCCCGCGCTGGGGCTGACGGCGGTAGGGGTGAACAATCTGCTGGCGGGGCGCTGGAAGAATCCGAAGATAGCCAACTACGTCAACATCGCCATCGCCCTGCTCGTGGCGCTCTTCTAACTCTCCGAAGAGTGGTTGCCTATGGGACCGGGGCGGGGGCTGACGGTGAACGTGCTCTTCGTGGCCGGTTGCGTGGCTATCATCCTGGCGATGCTCTGGGCGCTGGTCATCTTCTACGAACGCATCCTGCGCTGGTGCCTGGCCAACCGTTGGAAGTTTATGATGATCCCCGTGGCGACAGTTGTCTGCGGGTTCTTCATCTGGCGGGGCGTCGGGCAGGAGTTCATGCCGAGCCTGAACGAAGGCTCTTTCCTGCTGATGCCTACCAGCATGCCGCATGCGGGCATCGAGCAGAACCTGGACTATGTGGAGAAACTCGACAAGCGCCTGGCCGCCATCCCGGAGGTGGAGACGGCCATCGGCAAGTGGGGGCGGGTGAACTCCGCCCTCGACCCGGCGCCGGTGCAGATGTTCGAGAATACGATCAACTACCGTCCCGAATATATCCTCGACGAGGACGGGCGGCGGGCACGTTTCCGGGTGGACGGGGACGGGGCGTTCGTGTTGAAGGACGGGGGCACGTATAATCCTGCCGACGGTTTCCGCCTCTTGCCTGCCGACAGCCTGGTGGCCGACCCCCGGGGCGACTATTTCCGCCAGTGGCGGCCGGAGATCAAGAACGCCAACGACATCTGGCAACAGATTGTCAACGTCACCCACCTGCCGGGGCTGACTTCGGCGCCGAAGCTACAACCCATCGAGGCGCGGCTCGTGATGCTCTCCACAGGCATGCGGGCGCCGATGGGGGTGAAGGTGTATGGCCCCACGCTGGAGGACATCGAGCAGGGGGGTAAGCTGATCGAACAGGCATTGAAGTCGTCTCCGTCCGTCATCCCCTCGTCCGTGTTCTACGACCGGGCGGTGGGCGCTCCTTACCTCGAGATTAAGCTCAACCGGGAGTCAATGGCACGCTACGGTGTAGCGGTAGGTGACCTGCAAGAGGTGCTCGGAGCTGCCGTGGGAGGGATGGCGCTCACCCGCACGGTGGAAGGCCGCGAGCGTTTCCCCATCCGGCTGCGCTATGCCCGTGAGCTGCGCGACAGTCCGGAGGCGCTCTCGATGCTGCTCGTTCCCACCGCCACCGGGGCGCAAGTGCCGCTCAAGGAGTTGGCGGACATCGAATATTCGCGCGGCGCGCAGATGATCCAGAGCGAAAACACGTTCCTGGTGGGCTACGTCATCTTCGACAAGCTCTCCGGCCGTGCCGAGGTGGACGTGGTGCACGAGGCGGGGGCGATGCTCGACGCCAAGGTGAAGAGCGGCGAACTGGTGCTGCCCAAGGGCGTCTCGTATAAGTTTGCCGGGAACTACGAGCAGCAGCAGCGTGCTACGGACAGGCTGATGATTGTCGTCCCGCTGGCGCTGCTCATCGTGTTGCTGGTGCTCTACTTCCAGTTCCGCACGGTGACGGCTTCGCTGATCCATTTCTCCGGCGTGTTTGTCGCCTTCGCGGGCGGGTTCATCTTGCTGTGGCTCTACGGGCAACCGTGGTTCATGAATTTCAGCATCGCCGGTGAGAACATGCGGGATCTCTTCCAGATGCACCCCATCAACCTCAGCGTGGCGGTCTGGGTGGGCTTCATCGCCCTCTTCGGCGTGGCTACGGACGACGGGGTGCTGATGGGGACGTACATCCATCACGTCTTTCTGGAGCGTGACCCGAGGACCCGACACGATATCCGTGAGGCGGTGGTCGAGGCCGGATTGAAGCGTGTCCGCCCTGCGGCGATGACAACGGCGACGACGCTGATCGCGCTGCTTCCCGTGCTGACATCCACCGGAAAAGGGGCGGATATCATGGTTCCGATGGCTATCCCGACGTTTGGGGGGATGCTGATACAGTCGATGACGATGTTTGTGGTTCCGGTGCTGCAATGCTGGTGGCGTGAGGCGGTGGAGCGTAGACGGGAGAAGAAACGGAAAGGAGCATACGGTGAGTAGTATCCCCCCATAATATATAGGGGCTGAGTACCCCTCGCATATGGGGTCCGTATACTCCCCACATATGGGGGCTATATACCCCCCGGGTAAGTCTCACCTTTTTGCATAATAGTATTTCATAAGTAAACGATCATATAATAATGAACAGAAAATATAAATATCCATTGGTCATAGCAATTAATATTTTGCTTTGTCCCGCTGTTATTCCCGTTTCTGCGCGGCAATCCGCTTCACCTACCGAAGGACAGCAACCGGTCGACAGCTTGTCGGTTTATCTGGAACAGGCTGCCCGCAATAATCCGCAAGTAAATGCGGACTTCATGCTCTATAAAGCTTCATTGGAGAAGATTCCTCAGGCAGGTGCCTTTTCCGATCCCGAATTAGAGATCGGCCTTTTTATCAAACCCATGGAAACCTTGATGGGTAAACAGGTGGCCGACTTCACCTTGATGCAAATGTTCCCTTGGTTCGGTACCCGTAAAGCAGCCCGTGGTGAGGCTTCCGAGATGGCACGTATGGCCTATGAACAGTTTCGTGATACTCGCAACAACCTTTGGTATGAGGTCAAAGCCCAGTGGTATCAGCTCTGTAACCTCAATGAGCAATATCGCACGATGAAGACTAATATTCATCTTCTCTGTCAGCTTGAACAATTGGCGCTGAATCGTTTTTCTGCTTCGTCGGCACAGGCAACCTCTTTGTCTGTCTCATCTTCTTCTGCTTCTGCTGCTAAATCGATTTCCTCGATGCCACTTGCGTCAGCTTCCGGTAACGACATGGCCGGTATGGGAGGAATGGGAAATGCGGCGTCTGCCATCGCTTCTGGAACTTCAATCGGTACTTCTTCCGGTGGTATGTCTGGTATGGGTGGAGGATCGATGGGGAGTGCTGCTACCGGTAGCATGTCCGATGTTCTTCGTATCCAGATGGAACGTGCAGAACTGGAAGATAACCTTGCCACTCTTCAGTCCGCCCGTCTGACTGCTGAGGCTCGCTTTAATGCCCTGCTCAACCGGCCGTCTGATGTTCCTGTCCATGTACCTGACTCTTTGACACAGCGTTTCTACCGCATAGATGAGCATATTCTGATCGACAGCATTCTTACACATAATCCTATGATTACTATGCTTGAGGCAGAAGGTGAAGCTTTTCGTGCCAAAGCAAAAATGGAGCGTCGTATGAGTTATCCTATGATCGGTATCGGACTGCAATACTCTTTGGTCAACAAGGTGGCCGATCCCATGGGGATGCCCGACATGAATGGTAAGGATATGGTAATGCCGATGTTAAAAATCAGCCTTCCTTTGTTCCGACGTAAATACAATGCACAACAACGGGAGAGCCATAATTACCGCGTGGCAAGTGAATTGAAGCGTGACAATATACAAAACCAGTTGCAGGCCGAATATATAAATGTCCGTCAGCAACTTGATGATGCTGCCCGTAAAGTGTTGCTCTACGAACAGCAGTACTCTTTGTCACTTTCCACGTGGCAGCTGATGGTACGTGAATTTTCCGCCGGGCGTCAGTCGCTGACTGACGTCATCCAGGTGGAACGCCAGATGCTTGATTATAAACTGAAAAAAAGTGAAGCTATAGCGGCTTATAATACTATGGTAGCGGCTATGGAAAAGCTAATAGCCCGCTGATAATATAGATATAGAACCACTAAAAACGATAACCATATGAAAAAGATATCAGATATTCTTCGTAAAAAGCAAGTACTTTATCCATTGATAGCCTTTGCCGGCTTTATCTTGGGGTGGCTTTTGTTCAGTCCTTCCTCTTCATCGGGAACTACCGAAGGGATACTGTCTGAACCTCCTATTCACGACACTCACGGATCATCCCATGACCTTGTACAGGACGAATCCGCTGTCTGGACCTGTTCCATGCATCCTCAGATCCGTCAGGATAAACCGGGTAAATGTCCTATCTGCGGTATGGATCTGATCCCTCTCAAGAAGAATGTAGCCTCCGGAAGTGATGACGCTATCGATCCCAATGCCATTCGGATGTCCGAAGAAGCTATGGCACTTGCTGATGTCCAGACCACCCGTGTCAGCCGGAGTAATCCTGTGAAACAGGTTCGTTTGTACGGTAAGATTATTCCTGACGAACGTAGTCTTCAGTCACAGACTGCTTATGTTGGCGGGCGTATCGAGCGACTTAATATTGAGTTTACCGGTGAGACTGTACGTGCAGGACAAACCCTTGCAACTCTCTATTCGCCTGAGTTATTTACTGCCCAGCAGGAATTACTTGAGGCCATCCACATGCAGCAACCTGCCCTTGTGCAGGCTGCGCGTGAGAAACTTCGTCTTTGGAATCTGACAGATGCCCAGATCGATGCCATCCGCGATTCCGGTCAGGCATCTCCTATGGTAGAAATCAAATCTAATACGAGTGGTATCGTCATAGCCAAGCGTATCAATCAGGGGGACTATGTTTCACAAGGCAGTGTACTTTTTGACATAGCTAATCTCTCCCATGTATGGGCTGTTTTCGATGCTTTTGAGGCAGACCTTCCGTTCCTTACCAAGGGGGACCTCGTGGAATTCACTCTTTCTGCTTTTCCCGGTAAGAAGTTTTCCGGTCGCATCTCCTTCATAGATCCTATCATCAATGCTACCACCCGTACTGCCCGTGTTCGCGTGGATGTAGCTAATTCCGCTCAGGAGATGAAACCTGAAATGTATGCCACTGCCCGGGTTTCTGCCCCTTTGAAAGGTTATAAAGATCAGATTATTGTTCCCCAAACTGCCATTCTCTGGACTGGTAAGCGTGCTGTGGTCTATGTACGTCAGCCTGGTACGGATATTCCCACCTTCCTGATGCGTGAGATAACTCTTGGTCCTTCCCTTGGTGGAGCTTATGTGGTTCTCGATGGACTTTCTGATGGTGAAGAGATTGTTACTAACGGAGTTTTCTCTATTGATGCCAGTGCGCAGCTTGAGGGCAAACGCTCCATGATGAATGAGAACGGTTCGGGTACTGCTCCGATGGTCGGACATGGAGGACATAATATGTCTGGTACGCATGACAGTCATGCCGGCTCTCAGAACAATGAGCATACTATGTTCACTGTTCATGGTTCCTGCGGTATGTGCAAGGAGCGTATTGAAACAGCTGCTAAACGTGTTCCCGGTGTCCGGACCGCATACTGGAATCAGGAAAAACAAATGATTCACTTACAGTTTGATCCATCTAAAACCTCTGCAGATGCCGTAGCCAAAGCTATTGCTAAAGTTGGTCATGATACCGATAAATACAAAGCCGATAAGGCTGTTTATGATACCTTGCCCGGTTGCTGTAAATACCGGGATAAGTGATACTCTCTTAAAGTAAAGAACGGATGGGGCTGTGTCGAAAGTCTTTTCACCACAGATTGCACGGATTTTCACAGATTATCAATATGGATAATTAATGACTTGAAATTCACTCTGTGTCATTCTGTGGTGAGTTTCGACACACACCCATTCTTTTTATAGGATGCTTTTAACTTAATATATGCCGAACTTTTTCTTTTCCCAATTGTTGTAATCCAGCAAACATCTTCCAGATGTAGTACTATGCAATTGATCGGATAATAGACCTATATAATAGATTTAATTATAAAACAACTCAAAACCATCTTATTCATAATCATTACGGAATGACGAAAAAACATCGGAAAGAGAGCCTTGATGCCCTTTTTAGGGAGAAGGTATTACTGGAAATGCTGAAAGTGGCAGGGGTCGGTATGTGGACGTACAGTACCGAAACGGGGAAATTGCGTTACATTGGATTTGCCGATACGATACACCGGCACGACGAATTGCAGTATGTGGATCCATTGGATTATCTGAAACTGATGAATGGGGAAGATGCACAAATAGTCACTCAATTTATGGCTGCCCTCCATGCCGGACGTCCTCCTCAGGAGGGTATTCGCTATAAGGTGCATGGTAATGGAGAGGACTTCTATCTCGAAAATCATGTCGTGACCTGCCAACCGCTCGGCAACGGGTTTTATTACCTCAAAGGATATGTCAAGAATATTACCGCACAGGTGATGGAGATGAATCGACTGCATATCGGGAAAGAACGTACCGAACAGGCGGATCGGTTGCGTTCCGCTTTTTTTTCCCATGTCAGCCGGGAACTTCGGGGACCTCTTCAGGCGATGGAAGAGCTTGCGTCGCGGATGGTGAATGCCGGAAGCCGGGAAGAACGGGAAGAGTGCTTCCGACAGATACAGGAGAGTAAACGGGCGGCTATGAAGATGGCCGATGCGTTGCATACGGTATCACAACTTCCCGCCAGTACGTATGAACCTTATCATTCACCTATGCGGCTCTGCCTGATGTATCGCGACTTGCTGGCGGAAAACGGTTGTATCCACAACTCCGAAGACGGGGAGCAGGAGGCTAACTTTCTGTCGTTGCTCTTCTCGTAATGAAAAGGACACAAAAAGCTTTGGAGAATGAAGGACTGACTTCTTTTCAGGGTTGTTCTGAACTTTTTTTACCACAGAGTAACATAGAGTCTCACAAAGAAACTTTTCTTTCTTACATATCCGGATAAGTAGTAAATTAGAATTCTGTGCCTTCTGTTGTGAAATCGTATTGCTTGACTCCCCACAGGGTACATAGAGGCTTTCTTTCTCTTGCTTGACTATATTGGTTAAAACTCTGTGAGATTCCGTGTTACTCTATGGTGAATTGGATTCTAATCGTTGGGATATAAAAAGTCTTGGAGAATGAAACGCAAACTTCCTTTTAGGGTTGCTCTGCTTCTTACAGACTAATCGTATAAATCACTCCCGGCTGGAAAGTGCCGGAAGTGGGCTTCACCAGGTACGTCCGTTTTAGCAGCGAAAGCAATAGGACGACTTCCACCTTATAACTTGCCACGCCGGCAGGAACCATCACGGCATCGGTCACTGACCCCAATAGAGGAATAGTCAGTGCAATGTCTGTTACGGAGCTGTCATAAGTGACACCTCCGCTGCCGATGTTAAGCGTTCCTTTATTGGATACCCCTACCAGTTTGATGCTGGACAGCGAACCCAGAAGGGAAGTGTTCAGCCGGAGCTGGGTCAGCACATGGTTGAACGTGAGGCTGACGGGCGAAGTGCTGGTGCTTCCCGTGGGAGTGCTGACGGCATACATCACATCCTCCGCTCCTGTCAGTGTGAAATGGTAGGTGGGGGCGATGCCGTTGTCCGGTGCGATGATGTAATTGTTGCCGGTGGTTGCCGTTGTGCGGGGATAGTAACCGTAGAAGATGACCCGCTTTCCTCCCAACGGATAATAAAGCTTGGGATTGAAGGAGATCTGGTTGCCGCTGATGCCACTGGGTGTCAGGTTTAAGGCGAAAGGAGTGGGTGTCCAGGGATATTGCCCGGCAGTACTTCCTTCCCTGACTGCGTAAATGCCGACACTCGACAGGTTGGAAGCGTCTATCGTGGTGACAGGTGCCCGTGTGGGCAGTTTTTCTTCCGCGATTGCCATCCGTATGGGCACGGGTTCTTCAGGTGGCAGACAGTCGTCTGCTACTCCGTAGCTGCACCCTTGCGAGAGCAGCATCCAACCCATCAGAGTGAGGATAGCCCGTTTCATCGTCCTTTCTTTTTTGGCGTGGCACAGATTGCGCAGATAAGTAAACTTCACAGTCACTTGCGTAGATTCCTATATCCTGCAAGGCTTTGGCTGTACCGTTCAGGCATGTTCCACAGTCTCCTGCGTAAACCTTATACTGTGCAATCTGCGTATTATGAAAGTATATTACTGTAACGAGGATGATCCTTGTCCTCCTACCTGCCAGGCTGTTACGCTGATGGCGGCTGTGATTTCTTTAGGCGTGAAGGTCAGCGTAATCAGGTGCGACTTTCCGGCCTCGGTGGTTATGGAGATGGTAGTTTCGGGATAGGTCACTCCGTCGTTTGTGGTAACGACAACTGACAGGGCTTCACCGCTTTTCACCATCGGATAATTGCTTACCGTTGCCCCGGCCGTTGTGATGGGGAAGGTTCCCGAAAGCGTAAGATCTTTGGTGGTGTACGTCATGGCGGCCGTATTCAGGTCCAACGTGGCAGGTGCCTTCTGTTGTTTGATTACGAGGCTGGTCACGTTGACGCCCGATGCGGGATATCCCGTGCCGGATACGAACTTGAACTGCAATTGCGTCAGCAGGTGGTTGAAGATGAACGACAAGGGGGTGGCAGTCGCTTTTGTTCCGGAAGCCTGGGCGGTGATCATCACATCCTCTGTTCCGTCGGCTGCGAGTGTCACGCTCTTTCCTGCGAGTGTCCCTGCCGGATAGTAACCTTTGATATAGATGGTCGAACTATTCACCGGGTAATAACGTGCCGGACTGAAAGAGAGCGCAGACGTCGGTGTGGGGGAGGCTACGAATGTCACGGTAGAGTTCCATGCGTTCGTCGTATAGTCTCCATCGGTGGTGGATGCCACGAACGAGGCTGTAATGTTATCATTCGTCGACACCGGTGCACGGGTTGCCACGCCCAGGATGCCGGCATTTAATTTGATCTCCGTGGCATTTTCTTCAGGCTGGGGATTTACGGTGGTGCAGTCATCCTCCGAGGAGCAGCCCGACAGGGCCATCGCGCAAGCTATTACAGCAAACATTAACTTTTTCATACTTCTGTTGTTTTAGGTTATCACACATTAGAATTTACTATTTAGAAATTAAACATCTAAGATAATGCGGTAATAACAAAAGAGGTAGGGGTTGGTTCTCGAAATTGGCACAAGATAATTGAAGACAGGCCGGAAAGGTATATATCCGGTTCATCGCTCTTAGCGTCCGGAGCGATGCGGGTATGAATCCGATTGTTTATCGTTGGGTCAGATACACCGATCCATCCAGATTCTTGTACTTTGCGTCTTTGTAGATCTCTTCCAGCCATGCGGCATATTTTTGGATTACCGCATTCGATTCTTCAGACAGGTTCGCTCCTAAAACGCCGCTCCCCAATACGCCCGGGTTGCTCTCTGCGATGTCTTCCTTTATCATCTTCAGGGTCAGTTCTACTCCCGTCGCGTTTCTGATATTCGCTTCCGGTAAGCTTTGGGCGATTAATTCCTCCAGATGCCGTTTATCCTTCAACGTTATGTAGCCGTACCAAAGGAAACATCGCATCCCTGCCTTGGCTGCTTCTATGAACACATCCAGATAAGTACGGTCGTTTCTGCCGGGTTTGTCTATCTCGTAAGGATCGATGTGGAGGAACGATGATGCGGGGAGGGAAGAAAGCAGTTCAAGAGTCCCCTCGATGGAATCACGATTGAACAAGGTTATGCATTCTTTCAATCCTTTTGTGGCGGCATACTGGCTTACGTTCTCCAAGGGAGCCGATTCGATATCGAAGAAAATATAGCGTGCCGTATCTCCTAAGATATTCATTGCCAGTCCGGGTGAGCCGATGTAGCGGTTTGCCTGCATTGCTTCGCTCTCCTGCTGATAATAGGCCGATCGGCGGAGCGCCCCTTTGGGGTGATAGTATTCAGCACGCTCGGGCATACATTCTTTTTCTGCGGCTCCGGCTTTCTTCAGAAAGTGGTAGATGCCGTACTCCTGTTCGGGCGTTCTTTCCAAAGCGTATTGCGCGCAGGCAGCATTGGTTTCTACGTAGACCTGCGGCTTTTCGATGCGTAGCAGTTCACATAAAAGGAGATGTTTCAGCACATCCGCCTGCTTTCCGAAGTGTGTATAAGTCATGTCTTTCTCGTTAAGAGGTTATTCATAAGTTCGGTTGCAATATTCGTTAAATGTGGGGAGAAATGCAAGCCTTTGACCGTTTATTCGTTTTATAAGCGTATTTTTGCAGGGATTAAAAAAAAGAGAGACATGCAGGAGATAAAAGTGATCGCATTCGATGCGGACGATACGTTATGGGACAACCAGGTGTTTTACGACGAGGTGGAGAGTGAGTTCTGCCGGTTGCTGAGTGAATATGGAACGGCGGAAGAGGTCTCCTCCCGCCTGTTCGACATAGAGATGGAGAATATGGATATCTATAAATATGGCGCTAAGCCGTTTACCCTTTCGATGGTGGAGGCAGCCGTGACGATCAGCCGCAACCGGGTGCCGGCCGAAGTGATCGGACGCATTGTGGAGATGGGAAAAGAGCTGTTGGAGATGCCCATCCGTCTGCTCGGCGGGGTGACGGAAGCGCTCGAAACCTTGAAAGACGATTATAAACTGGTCGTGGCAACCAAAGGCGATCTGCTCGATCAGGAACGGAAACTACAGCGTTCGGGCATTGCCCATTACTTTGACCATACGGAGATTATGACCGACAAAGCACCGGAGGATTATCAGCGGTTGATCTCTTCACTGGACGTCGCTCCGCAATCCTTCCTGATGGTGGGCAATTCGTTGAAATCGGATGTGCTCCCGGTACTGTCATTGGGTGGGCAGGCCATCCACGTACCGGCTGAGGCGATGTGGAAACACGAGGAGATTCATCCGTCGGGGAAGGAGTATCTGATGATCCGTTCGCTGGCGGAATTGCCGGAGGTGCTGAGGGGATGAACTTCCCCCTCAATGCGAAACCATCTTCAGCCCGATTATTGAACTGATCAGCATCACTATAAAGAAGAGCCTCCAAAAACTGGCGGGTTCCCTGAACACAAGGATACCTACGAGCACCGTACCCACAGCGCCTATCCCTGTCCACACGGCATAAGCTGTGCCGATGGGCAGATTCTGGGTGGCTTTCACCAGTAGTAGCATACTTATAAAAGTTGCGATCAGGAATCCGGTGAACCACAGGTACATTTCCGTTCCGGTTGTTTCTTTCACTTTCCCCATGCAGAAAGTGAACAGCACCTCAAAGCATCCGGCAATCGTTAGGATAATCCAATTCATATCGTTTGTTTTTTGATGGCAAAGATCGCTAATAATCGGGAAGAAACGCTTAACAATTGATAAAAAAAGACTTAACCGTGCTACGCCGTAGATGAAACAAGGATCTGTTGTGTTGTTCAATTGATATTTTTATGTCTCGTTTGTGGCCGGCGTTACATTCTGTGGACGGGATAAAAGTTCTCGCCTCTTCGTTCATGGAATACCGGGTAGATGCCTACAATTCGGGCTATGGCTTTGAAGTGCTTTCTATATATTGGTTCACGATCTGCTTGGTATGCTCTATCAGTTCGGTTCCGCCATAGTCGCCATGTCCGGGCACGACGTAGCGGGCCGAGGGGAACTTGGCTTTTACCTTATCGAGAGTTTTCGGCCATGCCGTCACGTCCGCGTCCGAGATGTTGCCGATGCTTGTCGCCTGGTTGTCTTTAAGCATACATCCGCCAAAAAGGATATTCTCTGTCGGCAGCCAAACCACGATATTGTCGGTCGCATGTCCGCCTCCTAAATAATAACATTGGAGAGGCATGCCGTCCAAGCTGACGGTCAGTGAATCGGTGAATCCATGTTCCGGTACGGGCAACCCTTTTTCCTTGGCGAGGTCTATCGTCATCTGGTTTGCATATGATTGGACACCTTTCTTTTGCAGGTAACCCAGTCCGCCAATACAATCGCCGTGCCAGTGGTTCGGGATAAACGTGGTGACTTTGGCATGCAAAGAGTCCGCTACCCAGTTGACCAGCGTTTCCGTTTGTGCGTCATTGATCGGTGTGTCCAGCAACGCTGCCTGATGGTTGTTGATAACAATCATTCCGTTGGAAGGTACCATACCCCATCCTTCGATTTCGGCGAGGGATACATAAGTGTACACTTTGTCCGAGAGTTGGGTGATACTGATATCATCGGATATTTTTACGCTTTTCTGTGCCATAACTGCGACAGGGAAAAGCATGGAGATAAGGATAAATACTGTTTTCATTTTATTCTTTTATATGCTGTATTCAAACTAACATTTATATTTTATAGTTGTTTTTCCGATGTTGGGAAAGTTTAGTAATGATACTTCTTTTTATAAGTTCGTGTGCCGTCTGGATACTGTTTCTTTTTCTTTCTTTTATGATCTCTAAGCATTATCCGGCCACAGCCGCAAGCCCCTCTATATCTCCTTTCATAATGGCAGGTAGGGCTTGGCGGATCTTCTCAACTTCCCAGTCCCACCATCGTAAGCTTTGCAACCGGAGGATGGTCTCCCGGTCGAAACGCGGACGTATTTCTTTTGCCGGAGTGCCGCCTACAATTGTATAAGGAGGCACGTCTTTGGTTACGACTGCCCGGGAAGCGATGATGGCTCCGTCTCCGATGTGTACGCCTGCCATGATGACGGCTTCGTAACCGATCCAGACATCGTTGCCGATGACGATGTCCCCCTTGTTGTCCCAGGCGGAAGCGACATCTTTCTTGTCCAAATTCCACTCCTCGAAGAAGAGGGGAAAGGTGTAGCCCGACAATGATTTCAGACTGTGGTTAGCACTGTTGAAAAGGAACTTAGCTCCACAGGCGATGGAACAAAACTTGCCGATTATCAGGCGGTCTCCGTTGATCGGGTAGTGATACAGCACATTGTTCTTTTCGAACAGGGTAGGGTCGTTGACAAAATCGTTATATATGGTATAGTCCCCAACCGTGATGTTAGGATTCCGGATGACCGTATTCAGATAGATTGTCTGGGAGTCATTGGTACGTGGATAAGTTTTTGCGTTCATGATTTTAGTTCTGATTTGTATTCCATAGGTGTAAACCGGATGCCGTTCTCGGTTTTCTCTCCGGTGACGGCGGTGAAGCCCAGCTTGTGATAAATCCCGACGGCATAGGGAGAAGAGTTGACGGTAATCGTCTCTGCGTGCCCGCTTCGTATCGCAGTCTCGAACAGCCGCTTGCCGATGCCTCGCTGCTGATACGTTTTGCGCACAAAAAAGAGGGAAATGTGACTGCCGGAACTGCGGAGAGCGATCATTCCCGCAAGTATGTTGCCATCGAAAGCACCGTATACTTCCATTTCTCCCACCATTTCTGTGTTGTCGATAAAACTTCGGAAATGATCTGTCCCTTCCTGCGGATAGTCCGGTCCTTCAAATTCGATAAATACTTCCCAGGCAAGGTCCATCGCCATCCTTTTTTCTGATTGAGCTAACTTTCTGATTTCCATTTCTTTTGTGCTTTGTAAAGTCAAGGTGCAACAAAAGTACAAATAAATCCGTGATTCGAAAGAACTTCTTTACTTTTGTGCCGTACAACAAGAATACATCCATAAAACAAACCCTGCTCCCCGCACAAAGGATATGAAAGAAGAAATAAGAAAGTTACTTGCCGGAAAAATACTTATGGTAAAACCAAGCGGGAATATGATACGGTGGATTGTAACCGATGCCGGACCATTTGTCCCATGCGACTGTTAAAAGATCCACCAGAGCAGGAGTGCCAGTACTGCCAACACAGCCAGAAAGATCAGTGTGGAGCGGAGATAGTATTGCGTTTCCGCCTTTTCTTTTTCCCGGGTGGCTTTTTCTATCTTTTCCAGCTCCTCAACAGTAATATTCGGATTCTGAAGCGTTCCTTTCCGGTACATTTTACCTTGGAGGTCCTTCATCCGTTCCCGGCGCAAAGTAAGCAGATCCCTGTTTTCCTTATTGCGCCTGATCATATCAAAAACAAATCCCGAGAAGCTCATATACAGCAGTTTTTATTAGTGAATTAGCATTACGAATACAAAAATAGAAAATAATTCGGGATTCTCTTTGCTTATTCGTAACCTATTGCTTTTTAGCCCTTTTAAAATTTTACTGTCTTTTTTAAATCTTGCTGTCTTTTTAAGGATTGGCTGTCTTTTAGCCCTATTACCTTTTTAATTTAAGCTCTCTTGCTTTTTAAATCTCCTGCTTCTACTGCTTATCATTCTTTAATACCCAAATCTCTGTTGTCTCCTGTCATTTCTCCGCCCATTCCAGAATGGTCGGACTCTTTACATTCACCCCGAACAGGTGTGCTTTGGCGAGAATATTCCGTGCCAATTGCGCTTTATATTCTTCGGGTGCATACCTGAAATAAGTTTCTGCCGCACGTACATGCGCAGCGTCATGGATAGGAAACTCCCTCAACTCAGGAATACCGAACTCAGAAGTATCTAACTCTTTACGTTCATTGCTCGTCAGCTTATCGGACGGCTTTCGGATGAAATCGGACATAATAATAAGGATTTGATGTTAAACTTAAAGATAGTAACAAAAAAGAGAGGATTATGATTACATAGAAGTCGGGATTTGCGGTTAATTTACTATGTCTGCAACCGTTAACTCTGAAAATCACTATCTTTGCGGTTCTTTATTAGACTTCATTATGGACAAAGCGAAAAAGATCAGATACGTTTTCTCTGCCTTCATGGTTATTCTGATGGTAGGCCTGGCGGAATGGGCAGGGGAGAAAGAAATTATTTTTCCGGAGATGGCAGCACTCACTATAGGGATGTGGGTGATTGATAAGAGAGTTTGGAAAGTCAGGCGTTGGCAAATAATATGGATGATGACGGCAGGAGCGGTTGCAGGAGTTTGTATCGTGCGTTATTCTCCTTTGCCGTTGCTCTGCAATTTATGTATGGCTTTTACCTTTGCTGCCTGTTGCCTGATGTTCAGCCGGACCACATTGATCCCATTGATTTCGGCTTGCATGCTGCCTGTGTTGCTGCATACTGAGACATGGATCTATCCGACAGCCGTATTTTTCCTTACCGTGATTCTTGTCAGCGGGCAGAGACTTATGGAAAAAGCTGGTTTGCGTAAAGAAACCAATTATGCCGTACCGGAGCGTGAGTGGAAAAAAGAGAGTTGTCGTTGGGGAGCTTTGCTGTTTTTTGTTTCTCTGGTCGCTGCCTTTTCGCTTTTCTGCGGATATGCTTATTTCATTATTCCTCCGTTGATTGTCACCTTTACCGAGATTGTCAATTCCAAAGCGGGCTTCAGAAACCGTCCCATGCAGGTGTTTCTGTTTTTGGTGACCGGAGCCAGTCTGGGTACTGCCTTTCAGATCGTCGGACACTCTTATTTGCATTTGCCCGAAACAATTGTCGCCTTGTCTGTTATCTGTTGTTTGTTTGCCATCTTCGAATGGACCGGAAAGTATTTTGCCCCTGCCGGTGCGTTGGCACTGATACCGTTGATTATCCCACAGGAAGGAATACGTTGGTTACCTTTGCAGGCTGCCATAGGTGCCGCTTTGTTCATTACTATTGGCATGCTTGTCTTTCAGCAATGTTATAAATGGAGCAAGGCTCAGTTAGTGTTTTGCTTTACACCTACCCTGTTGCGGAGGTATCTGAACCGCAGAAGGAAGGGGTGATGGGGGTATTGCAGGCCCGGTACGGACAATTATCGCCCCATCTTGTCACGGCGGCAAGCCAGCATTTCGGCAAAACGACGCATATGCTGGTGGTTAGTGCCGCAGCAGCCCCCGCAGATTTTTAACGGGAAATCCCACAAAAGTGTCATCAGCCTGTCTGCCAGTTCTTCCGGCGGAGAGGAAATCAGATGCTCACACCCGTTCAGTTCTTCCGGACTAAGGTTGGCCGCATTGGCCTGGATACCTTGGAAGCGCTGACGCACCAGAGGAGTGTCATTCCGGGGATGGAGCAATGCCTGATGCAGGATATCGGGGTGTATACAGTTGGCCATATAACATAGAGGCCGGGTGGAAGTCTCTTTTTCGATAGCATCAATGGCGTCATGGATAAAGGTTCCGTCTATCAGGCGTCCGTCACGGCATACCATAAAACTGATAATATAAGGTAACCCGGTTGCCGCCATGGCATTGGCCATTCCGATGGCTTCTGTCAGCTGAGGCATGATGCCGGCAAACAGATAGTCTACTCCTGACTCCGCCATCGTGCGGACTGCCGGAAAATGAAATTCCATCGCTTCTTCAACGGACAGGCAATAACGGCCGTCGTACGCGTCGCCGCGGCATCCGGCTAACCCACCGATGTAAACCGGAATGGAAGTTCCGGTGCGGAACCTGGAAAGGAAAGATACGTTATCTGCCAATACATTCTTATGCCGGTAGTCCGATTCTGCGATTTGTTCGATATTGGCTCTGCGGGTAGGAGTCATCAGCATCAGCGGCAGGCGGAAGTCTGCGGCAATTTGCAGATACTGGCGATAGATTTCCGCCAGTGTCTCACGGTAAGAGTCATTGTAAATCAGGGCGGCATGGACGATATGTTTGTCCAATGGGATCTGGAATTCGTGACGCAAACGTTCTACAATAGCGCCTTCGGTGAGAATGAAAGGAGAAGTCCGGAATGATTCTACAAAAGATAGCTGATCCATAAGAATGACTTTAGAAGTTTTACTTTACATCCGGAGACAAATATAGGATTAATCAGCTCATTCCGGTTATCTGTTCCTGCTGTGTTCACATCCTTTTGTAATCTTTCAGAAAAACAAGAGACTCGGCTTTATTTATAGTCCTTTATAAACCCTTCCATCAACCATTTGGCAAGTGCCTGCCGATTGGAAGGGATCACCAGACGACGCTGGTCGAGAGTATTCTGGATGTTACCCAGTTCAACGAATACAGAGGCGGGTGTGGTGTGTGCCAGAACATACAGGTTGCGTCCGCTTACGGTGCCCGAGAAGCCACGGTTGGGCTGGTGCTTGCCGTATTTGGATTCGAAAGTTGCTTTCATATTCCTGGCGAGACGTTTGCTTTCGGCCTTGCGGTTGGAGTGATAGAAAAAGACGTCGGTTTGGGTGCCTTTGCTGCGGCTGTCTACATGGATGAAGATGGCCCGGCAGTACTTGAATTTCTTGCGATCCTTCCGGTAGAGGGTGTTGATTTTATCGCAACGCTGCTGAAGGCGTTGTACCTGGTTCAGAGGGATGGGAGAGCCCATGCAGGTTTCCCGTTTGCTGTTGGACAGGTAGGCCTCGTCGCGGATACCGTCTTTGGCATCCTGAATGATGATGCGTACCTCGGCACCTTCCTGCATCAGGTTGCGTGCCAGGCGCAGGGCGATGTCATAGGCATATTCGTCTTCGTGAAGTTCGTGTTTACCAACACGGCCTATGGCACCGGGGTCGGGGCCGCCGTGTCCGCTGACCACATAGAAACAGGCACCGGCAAGGCGGTCGGAGGTTACCTTGACGTTAGCCAGCCATTTTCCGAACAGCGGTTCGTTGACTTCCGTACGTTTGGGCCGGCGTGCAGACCCCGTTTCGGATGCTTTCTCAGGAGTGGTGTCCGATACCTTTTTGACGGGAGGAATCAGATAAGTGACACCCATCTTCAGAGTTCTGCTTTTGCCTAATCGGGTTTTGTTGAGTTCGATAAAGTCATCATAATATTTCTTTGGAGCACGGTTGTGGCGCAGGAGGAAGGAAGAGATTCCCTCACCGGATTTCGGAGTGGCTTTCTGCTGTGCCCATAAAGCAGGGGCAGTAAATAAGGAACAGAAGAACAGGAGAAGACAGAGTTTCCTTTTCATATTGCTACGTATAAAAGATGCAGGCTTGGCTGCTGTACCTAATTGTTTGACTTCTATGGTGAATTTTTGCTTTTTCGCCCGCAAAGATAGCCTTTTAAACCAATAATTTTCTCTACTTTTGCGTCGATATAACTTTTTTAAGGCAATATAATCGTAAACTCAATAACATTATGGCAAAACAATTCAAGCCCGAAACCCTGTGTGTACAAGCAGGATGGACTCCGAAAAAGGGCGAGCCGCGCGTGCTGCCCATCTATCAAAGTACTACTTTTAAATACGAAACCAGTGAGCAGATGGCCCGTCTGTTCGATCTTGAAGAGAGCGGTTACTTCTATACCCGCCTGCAAAATCCGACGAACGATGCCGTAGCTGCCAAGATTGCCGCCCTTGAAGGAGGTGTGGGAGCCATGCTGACTTCCAGCGGCCAGGCTGCCAATTTCTATGCCATATTCAATATCTGCCAGGCAGGCGATCACTTCGTCTGTTCGTCGGCCATCTATGGCGGAACGTTCAACCTCTTTGGGGTGACAATGAAAAAACTGGGCATCGACGTCACATTCGTCAGCCCCGATGCCGATGAAGAAGAGATTTCGGCTGCTTTCCGCCCGAACACGAAAGCGCTGTTTGGTGAGACAATCTCCAATCCGTCGCTCGAAGTGCTCGACATTGAGAAGTTTGCCCGCATTGCCCACAGCCACGGAGTGCCCCTGATCGTTGATAATACCTTCCCGACACCGATCAACTGCCGTCCGTTCGAATGGGGAGCGGATATCGTGGTGCACTCTACCACCAAGTATATGGACGGGCACGCCACCAGCGTAGGCGGCTGTATCGTGGACAGCGGAAACTTTGATTGGGAAGCCCATGCCGATAAGTTCCCGGGACTTTGCACACCGGATGAATCGTATCACGGACTGACTTATACAAAGGCTTTCGGCAAGGGTGCCTACATGACCAAGGCAACCGCTCAACTGATGCGTGATCTGGGCAGTATACAGAGTCCGCAGAATGCTTTCTTGCTGAATTTGGGTCTGGAGACGCTGCACCTGCGTATGCCTCAGCACTGCGGCAATGCACAGAAGGTGGCCGAATACCTTGCACAGAACGATAAAGTGGCTTGGGTGAACTATTGCGGTCTTCCGGGTAATAAATACTACGAACTGGCGCAGAAGTACATGCCGAATGGCTCTTGCGGTGTGATCTCTTTCGGGTTGAAAGGCGGACGCGAGTTGTCCATCAAGTTCATGGACTCGTTGAAACTGGCCGCCATCGTCACCCACGTGGCCGATGCGCGTACCTGCGTGCTCCATCCCGCCAGCCATACGCACCGGCAGCTGACAGACGAGCAGTTGATCGAAGCCGGTGTCCGTCCGGACCTGATCCGTCTGTCCGTAGGAATCGAAAATGCGGATGACATTATAGCGGATATCGAACAGGCACTGAACGCATAACCCCCTTCCCTCGTCTTTTTTTACATCCTGTTTTATCTCTGTCCGATGAAGCAGGATGTTTTGTTTCTTCTTCTCTTTCCTTTTTACTGCTTCCTCACTTTCTTTATCGGGTCTTTACAAACATTCTTATCTCGGGACAACGGTACTGAGATGAAAATGTTTGCAAAGGGAGTATAAAGAAAAGAGGGTTACCATAAAATGGCACAGAGTAGCACAGAGTGGATGTCAAGTCGTTGGTTATCGGCTTGACTCCCTCTGTGTTACTCTGTGGTGAGTTCCGCTTCTTAACTCCTCTCTCTTCCTCCCCCCAATGCCTGATACAAGGTGATGACCCCCTGGATTTCAGTAAACCGGTTGGCCACTTGCGAGAGTTGCGCATTGAGCAACGTCTGCTGTGCGGTGAGCACTTCCAGATAAGTCGTGTTGCCATACTTCATCAGCAGTTGTGTGCTGCGGGCGGCGTTTTCGAGGGAAGCCACCTGCTTCTCGAAGTAGTTTGCCTTGTCCCGTGCCGTCTGATATTGCACCAGGGCATTGTTGACCTCGCTTCCGGCGTTGAGCAACGTCTGTTCGAAGCTGAGGCGTGCCTCCTCCTGTTGCGCTTTGGCTATGCGGAGCTGGGCGATGTTCGCTCCCCGGTTGAACAAAGGCTGCGTCAGCGAGGCCACGGCGGTGGCAAGGAACTTGCCCGGGTTGACGATCATCGCACCTGCCGAGTTTGTCCAGCCGGCGCTGCCGCTCAGCGTGATCGAGGGGTAGAAGGCGGAACGGGCGGCGTTGGTAGTGTAGAATGCCTGTGCCAACGACTGTTCGGCACTGCGCACGTCGGGACGGTTGGCAAGCATCTGCAAGGGCACGCCCACCGAAAGGTTCTCCGGCAGGCGCTGCTCGGCGAGGCGTCCGCGGGGAAGGGTGCGGGGGACGTCGGCAAGGAGGAGCGAAAGGGCGTTCTCCACCTGGTTGAGCTGTTCGCGCAGGTCGAGCAGGGTGGTACATATATTGTAGTATGTGGCCTCAGTCTGCGAGAGGGCGGCTTCGGTCACCATTCCGGCAGCTTTCATGGCGCGGGTGGTGGCGACGCTCTCTTTCCAGGCGGCTTCGGTGGCGGTGGAGATCTCGATCTGGGCGTCGAGCATCAGCAACGTATAGTAGTTGTTGGCGACGGCGGCAATCAGTTGCGTCTGTACCGCCTGTTCATAATCACGGCTCTGCGCCACGACAGCTTGTGCACGCCGCTTGGCGTTCGTCAGCCGGCCGAAGATGTCGATCTCCCAACTGGCGCTGACGGGCAGTGAGTAGGTTTGCGAGGCTTTCCCGCCGTCGAAGCTGCTGGCCGTTCCCTGCGGAGAGAGGGAGAAGGCGGGCAGATAGGAGAGTCGGGCGGAGAGCAAGGTGGCTTCGGCCTCTTTCACACGGAGGTGGGCCGTACGCAGGTCGGTGTTGCGCACGAGGGCGGTGTCGATCAGCGTGCGGAGGCAAGGATCGGTGAAGACCTCCTGCCAGGGGAGGCTGCCGAGGTTGGAGGCGGAGTCGGAAGGATTCGCGCCTTCTTGGCCGTAAAGGCCGTCGGGAACCTCGGTAGCGGGTTTGTATTTGGAGTAAATGCCGCAACTGCTGAGTGCCAGCGTGGCGGCAAGGGATATGATTAACTTTTTCATGATTGCTTGTTTTATGGGAGCCTCCCTCCCCCGGTTCCTCCGGTGGAAGAGGAGGGGAGGGGGCTGCTAATGATAAATAGGGTTGAACGGGGGAAGAACTCTTTTCACCGCAGAGTAACACAGAGTATCACAGAGTGATATGGAGTGGTACGGAGTCATACAGAGCGATACGAAGTAAAGTATCGCGGAGTAGTACAGAGTATCACCGGGTAGAGTATCACCGGGTGAATCTTGCTCTTTTGATCATTCATACCAATAACCTGTCTTCCTCTGTGTCACTCTGTGTTCCTCTGTGGTGAAAAGAACCCTTTATTCCTTCAAAGCCCCTCCTTTCGCTTCCTTCTTTTCCCGGTCGCTCACTGCGATCTCTTCCTCGATCTGCCAGTCGTGCGTCGGTTCGGCCTGTACCGGACGAATGCGTTCCTGCAACCACTGGAAAGCGATGAAGAGCGACGGCACGATGAACAGCAGTGCCAGCGTGCCGATGACCATACCGCCCACGGCGCCCGTTCCCAACGAACGGTTACCGTTTGCCCCTACGCCACTCGCCACCATCAGCGGGAACAACCCGAAGATCATCGTCAGTGCCGTCATCAATATCGGGCGCAAACGGGCTTTTGCGGCGCTCAGCGCGGAGGCTATCAGCCCCATGCCCGCTTTGCGGCGTTCGGCGGCATACTCGGTGAGCAGGATGGCCGTCTTGGCCAGCAGACCGATCAGCATAATCAGTCCCGTTTGCAGGTAGATGTTGTTCTCCAGACCGAACAGGCGGGCGAAGAGGAACGAACCCATCAGTCCGCACGGCACGCTCAGGAGCACCGCGAAGGGGATCAGGAAGCTCTCGTAGAGCGCGCTCAGAATCAGGTAGATCATCAGGAAGCAGATGCCGAAGATGATCGCCGTCGTGCCGCTCTGCTCCGTCTCCTCACGGGTGATGCCTCCGTAGTCGTAGCCGTAGCCCTTGGGCAGGGCGGTGGAGGCTGTCTCCTGTACGGCACGGATGGCGTCACCCGTACTGTAACCGTCCGCCGGCATGGCGTTCACGGCGATGGAGTTGTACATGTTGAAGCGGCTCAGCGACTCGGCTCCGTACGTGCGGGTTAGCGTCACGAACTGGCTCAGAGGCGCCATCTCGCCGTTCGACATCCGCACGAAGGTGTTGCCCAGCGAAGCTTCGTCGAGGCGGTATTGCGGGTCGGATTGGATCATCACCTTATATACTTTCGAGAAGCGGTTGAAGTTGGACACGTACTGCCCGCCGTAGTAGCCCGAGAGGGTGCTCAACACCTGGTCGGGGGTGATGCCCGAGCGCTTGCATTTCGACGGATCTATCTCAACCAGCCATTGCGGGTAGCGGACGTCGAACGTGGAGTAGGCCATGGCGATCTCCGGACGCTGGTTCAGCGCGCCCAGATACTGCTGCGTGGTCTGGAAGAAGGTGTTCACGTCGCCTCCCGTCTTGTCCTGCATGTGCAGTTCGAGGGCGTTACCCATACCGTATCCGGGGATCATTCCCGGTGAGATGGCAAATACGGTGGCGTCCTTGATGTCGCCCGTCCGTCCGTATACCTGGCCGATGACCGACTGCACGTTGTCTTCCTTTCCGGGGCGTTCGTCCCACGGTTTCAGTTTCAGGATCAACATACCGAACGAGCTTCCCTGGCCCGCCAGCAGTCCGTAGCCCGCCACTTTCTGCACGTGTTCCACTTGCGGGATCTGTTCCATGCGCTGCTCGATGCGCTTCATCACCTCGTCCGTCGTGCGCAGCGAACTGCCGGCGGCGGTGCTGACGTTGACAAACACTACGCCCTGGTCTTCGTCGGGCACGAGGCTGGTCTTCGTCGTATTCATCAGCACCACCAGCAGGGCGATACTTGCCACGAGGAGTCCGCCCGTCAGCCAACGGTGCTTGATGAAGAAGAGCACGATGCCCTTGTAACGGTCTATCACCACGTCGAACGCCGCGTTGAACGCTTTGCGGAAGCGGGCGGCGAAGTTCTGCTTCTGCGTGCCGTCCTCGTTGATGTACGGTTTCAGCAGCAGCGCGCAGAGGGCGGGGCTCAGTGTCAGGGCGTTCACGGCGGAGATGCCTACCGCTACGGCCATCGTCAGTCCGAACTGCGTGTAGAACGTCCCCGATGTGCCGGACATGAACGATACGGGGATGAACACCGCCATGAATACCAGCGACGAGGTGATGACGGCGTTCGAAATGCCTTTCATGGCGTCGATGCTCGCCATGTAGGACGATTTGTAGCCCACGTCGAACCGTGCCTGCACGGCCTCGACCACCACGATGGCGTCGTCCACCACCGTACCGATGACCAGTACCAGCGCGAACAGCGTGATCAGGTTGATACTGAATCCCGCCATCGCCATGAAGGCGAACGTACCGACGAGCGACACGATGATGCCCACCAGCGGGATCAGCGTCGAGCGGATGTCCTGCAAGAAGATGTATACGACGAGGATCACGAGCAGGATGGCTTCGAGCAGCGTCTTCACCACCTCGTGGATGGAGGCGTAGAGGAAGTCGTTGCTGGACATCAGTTGCGTCAGTTCCACTCCACGGGGGAGGTCTTTGCGCGCCTCTTCAAGGAAGTCGTTGATGCGGTTGTTCACCTCCGTGGCGTTGGAGCCTGCAGTCTGGAAGAGCATGCACGAGATACCGTTGTGCCCGTCCGTCGTTCCGCTGTAGGCGTAGCTTTCCTGTCCTAACTCGATGGTGGCGATGTCCTTCAGTTTCAGCACCTGCCCGTCGTCGGTGGAGCGGATCACGATCTCGCCGAACTCCTCCGGGGTGATGCGGCGGCCTTTGTACTTCATGGTGTATTGGTACGTCTCGTCGGAGTTCTCGCCGAACGATCCGGTGGCAGACTCGATGTTCTGTTCCGCCAGCACCGCCGAAACGTCCGAGGGGATCAGGCGGTATTGCGCCATCACGTCCGGTTTCATCCAGATGCGCAGGCTGTAGTCGCCTCCCATGATCATCATGTCGCCCACGCCCGAGATGCGGAGAATCTCCGGCTTGAGGTTGATACTGATGTAGTTGGCCAGGAAAGCCTCGTCGTAAGAGTCGTCCGGGCTGTGGAGCGAGAACATTTGCAGGATACTCGTCTGCCGCTTCGAGGTGGTGACACCCACCTGGTTCACCTCCGAGGGGAGCTGTCCCGTGGCTTTGGAGACCCGGTTCTGCACGTTCACCGCCGCCATGTCCGGGTCGGTTCCCTGTTTAAAGTAGACAGTGATGGAGACCGTTCCGGCGTTGGTGGCGCTGGAGGTCATATACGTCATGTCCTCCACTCCGTTGATGGCCTCTTCGAGCGGGGCGATGACACTCTTTTGCAACGTCTCCGCGCTGGCTCCGAAGTAGCTGGTGGAGACCATGATGGTTGGCGGGGCGATATCCGGGTATTGTTCGACGGGCAACGTAAACAGCCCGATGATCCCGACCACGACGATGGTGATGGAGATAACGGCCGATAGGACGGGCCGTTCGATGAATGTTCGTAAGTTCATAATTATAGGGTTATATGTTTCCTTTGTGCCACTCTGTAGTGAGCCTTGTTCTTTGTTTTATTGCATACGATGAGCGTTCACCGTTCCTCGTTCACCGCTTTGATCTCCGTTCCTTCCCGGAGCAGTCCGACGCCTTCGGGCACGATCACGTCACCGGTCTGTAGCCCGCTCTCCACGATGTACTCCTGTCCGCCGTTGACGCGCGTCACCTGTACCGGAGCCGATTGCGCCTTGCCGTCCACTACCTTATATACAAATACCTTGTCCTGTACTTCGAATGTGGCCGCTTGCGGAATCACCAGCGCTCCCGTCTTCTCCGTCGGCACGATCACGTTTCCGGCGCCGCCGCTATGCAGCAGCCCTTCCCGGTTGGGAAACACCGCCCGCAGGCTCACCGTTCCCGTCGTGCGGTCTATCACCCCGCTGATCGTCTCGATCCGTCCCGCCTGCGGATAGTCCGAACGGTCGTTCAGTTGCAGGCCGATTTCCGGCATCTGTTTCAAGGCTTCCTCCTTCGATCCGTAACGGCGGATCAGTCCTAAGAGCTGGTTCTCCGTCATTGAGAAGTAGACGTACATGTCCGAGTTGTCCGAAACGGTAGTCAGCGGTTCCGGCAGGCTGGCGCTCACCAGTGCTCCCACCCGGTAGGGCAGCGTGCCCACTACTCCGTCCGCCGGACTCTTCACCAGCGTATACGATAAGTTGTTGCGTGCGTTCACCTCCTGTGCCTTCATCTGCGCCAGTTGCGCCTGCGCTGCCAGGAGAGAGTTCTTTGCCGTGCTCAGGTCGAAGGCGGACACCACGTTCTGCCTGTACAATTCCTGCTTGCTGTCATACGTCAGTTGTGCTGTGGCCAGCGACGCCTTTGCCGCCTTCACGTTTGCCAGGGCAGTCTGCAAGGCAGCCTCGTAAGGCACTTGGTCGATGACGAACAGCGACTGTCCCCGTTTCACCCGTTCCCCCTCGCTGACACACACCTGCGTCAGCGTACCGCCTACCTGCGGATAGATCTCGATGTCTTGTCGTCCGCGTATCGTTGCCGAATACGTACTCGATAGCGTCCGGTCGGCAGGCGCGAGGGTCATCACTTTGTATCCCGACTCCACGTTTGCCTGCGGTGCTTGCTTGCATCCCCCGACGGCCAGACAGCAGGCCAGTATCACGGCCTGTTTCACTTTACTTACCTTTTCAATCATAGTTCCTATTTAATTTTGTCGCGGCAAAGGTAGAGCGTTTTCCCCTTCGGCAGCTTTTCATACCCGCCCCACTATTGTTCATAATCGGAACAACTTTTCGCCTAATTCACTAAAAAGACCTACCTTTGCAGGCGAAATAAAGAACACGATATGGAAAAAAGTAATCCGCTCACTCTCACTCTCGACCAGCCCTTCGTGGCAGGAACCGACGACTTCGCCCCTTTCTACAACCGGTTGCACAAGCTCAACTGTGCCATCATTCTCTACTGCCGCAGCGGTCATGCCACGCTTGCCATCGACCTGAAGAAATACGAGATCACCCCCAATACCCAGGTTGTCCTCCTGCCCGGCTCCGTCATCACCCTTGAAGAGAAGAGCGAAGACCTGCAGATCTCCTTTTTCGCCTCCCACATCGAGATGTTCCGTGAAGCCTGCATCCGCTTCGAACCCTCCTTCTTCCGCTTCCTCAAGGAGAAGCCCTGCTATACGCTCCCTCCCGAATTTACCGCCCCCATCAATGGTCTTCTGCACGCCACCGGCGCCATCTTCGCCGACACCGACCACCGCTTCCGCAACCAGATAGCCCGCAACCACCTGCAAAGCTTCCTGCTCGATGTATACGACAAAGTGCACCGCCTTTTCACCCATAAAGAGATCGAAGGCGGCAACCGTCCGAACGAGCTTTTTCATAAGTTCGTCACCTTGGTGCACGAGCATTGTTGTTCGCAGCGCGACGTTGTGTTCTACGCTGACCGTCTCTGCATTTCTACCAAATACCTGACGAGCATCTGCCGCTCCCTTATGGGCGGCTCAGCCAAAAAAGTGATTGATGATTTCACGGCCTTGGAGATCAAAGTCCTCCTCCAGTCCACCGATCTCAGTATCCAGGAGATAGCCGACCGCCTGAGCTTCCCCGACCAATCTTATCTTGGCCGGTATTTCAAACGTCACGAAGGGGTTTCGCCGATGGAGTACAGGGCGAGGTTGGCGGGTATAAAATAGGAGTTCTCTGGGAAATGCGTAGTTGCGACATCCGTCCCGGTAATCTTGATAATCAGCAGATTGTATTTACCTATATTTTTCTTTCAATGTAAAACCGTTTATCCCGGCACGTAAAGCCATTTACCCCGGCACGTAAAACCGTTTACCCCGGCACGTAAAACCATTTACCCCGGTACGTAAAACCGGTTATCCCGGCACGTAAATGAAGTCGGCATTCAAGGTAACAGATGTCCCCCTGTAGGATGCGCATCCAAACGACGCATTCTCCGGATGGAACCGAAGTATCCGGCTCTTGTGTGTGATTGAATAAAAACAGGAAAGGCGGTTGCTTATGTATACCAGATCTCGTTATACACAGGCCTTGTCCGGCTTTCTGCCGGAGTCGCCTTCCATGCCTGTGAAGAGGTATCTCCACATCCTTTTTCAATTGGCGACTGTTCCAACAGAGTCGATTCCAGAACAACTTTTCTGCCCGGTGTGCTGTTGATAATGACTTCGGAATGACTGAAACTGAAATTCCGTGTAGTTTTCATTCCGGAGAATGCTTTCATTTCTTGTGACATAAGCGGTAGTTATTTATAGTATGGTAATGAATAACACCGGAGGTACGAAAGTGTTTGCTAAATGGCGTTGTTTTCTGTTAATTTAAAAGCAGGGATGCCGGTTTCGGATTAAATCTATAAGGAAAGCATGACGTAGTCCGGTTTGTATTACCTTTGCCGGTGAACTAAAGAAATCAGGCTATGTCTGTATTGTCAGAACCTTTGGGCATATCCGATACCGTCTTGCAGCAATATGCCGACCAACTCCGGAAAGGGGGACATACGTTTGAGACTTATCAATAATATCCGTGCCTGAATGGACGGACGGCAGAAGAATTAGGATACTGTGAAGGGATAATTGAAAAAAATACCCCTGTCCCTGTCACATAATTAAAAAGAAAGATGTAATTTTGCATGCCAAAAAACAACTTATCTTATGGCAGTTTACGTAGAAGAAGTATCAAGAACTTTCGGTGAATATTTACTTATTCCCGGTCTTACCACCAAACAGTGTGTACCTTCCAATGTATCTTTACGCACCCCGCTGGTGAAACATGCGGCAGGCACACAAGCAGCAATCGAATTGAACATTCCTTTCGTTTCGGCAATCATGCAGTCGGTTTCCGGTCCCGAACTGGCTATCGAGCTGGCACGCAACGGAGGACTCTCGTTTATCTTCGGCTCGCAACCCATCGCCAGTCAGGCGGAAATGGTGCGGAAAGTGAAGAAATTTAAAGCCGGTTTCGTGACCAGTGACTCGAACCTGACACCGGAACATACGTTGGATGATGTACTTCGCCTGCTTCGTCAGACCGGACACTCTACCATCGGAATCACGGATGACGGCACACCGAACGGACATCTTCTGGGATTGGTAACCAGCCGCGACTATCGCCTTTCCAGAGATCCGCTGGACAAAAAGATCAAAGACTTCATGACCCCTTTCGACAAGCTGATTGTAGGCGAAGTGGGACTGACACTGAGCGAAGCGAACCAGATTATCTGGGACCACAAACTCAACACTCTTCCCATCATCGACAAGGACGGCCGTCTGGCTTATTTCGTTTTCCGCAAAGATTACGACAGCCACAAGGAAAACCCTAACGAGGTGTCAAGCCCCGATAAGAAATTGCTGGTGGGTGCCGGTATCAATACCCGTGACTATCAGGAACGTGTACCTGCTCTGGTAGAAGCAGGAGTGGATGTGCTTTGCATCGATTCTTCGGACGGCTATTCGGAATGGCAATATGAGACTCTGCAATGGATCAAGCAGCAGTATGGGGATAAAGTACTGGTAGGTGCCGGTAACGTGGTAGATAAAGAAGGCTTCCTCTATCTGGCGGAAGCCGGTGCGGACTTCGTGAAAGTGGGCATTGGCGGTGGATCTATCTGCATCACCCGTGAACAGAAAGGTATCGGACGCGGACAGGCGACTGCCTTGCAGGACGTGGCTCGTGCCCGTGACGAATATCAGGCACGCACAGGCATCTATGTGCCTATTTGCAGCGACGGCGGACTGGTGCACGACTATCATATGGTGCTTGCCCTTGCCATGGGGGCCGATTTCCTGATGATGGGCCGTTACTTTGCCCGTTTCGACGAATCGCCTACAAAGAAGCTCTGCATCAAGAACAATTATGTGAAAGAGTACTGGGGAGAAGGTTCGAACCGTGCCCAGAACTGGCAGCGCTATGATATGGGCGGAACGGAATCTTTGAAGTTCGAAGAGGGAGTCGATAGTTACGTGCCTTATGCCGGTAAGATGAAAGATAATCTGGCTGCCACACTGAGCAAGATCAAAGCTACGATGTGCAGTTGCGGTGCCGTTACCATTCCCGATTTGCAGCAAAACGCCAAGATTACATTGGTTTCGTCTACCAGTATCGTAGAAGGCGGGGCACACGACGTGATTCTGAAGGAAAAAGGATAATAAACTTTTCATTATCCGCACACAGGCCATCCAATAAGTGCGAATAATATAGGACAGGCGGACGGATACGGGGTTTGAGATGACTGTATAGTTGTTGAAACTCGTTTCGGTCCGCCTGTTTCGTAGGTTTGACCTTATTTCTCTGCGTTCCGGAACTTCTGTGGGGTCATCCCCACTTGCTTCTTGAAAAACTTATTGAAGAACGCCGCGTTGTTGAATCCCAGGTTCAAGGCAATGTCTTTCACCGGAGTGGGTGTGGTTCGCAGCAGGGTTCGGGCAGCCAGGATCAGGATACTGTTGATGATTTCCATTGCTGTCTGTCCGCCCGATTCTTTCTTTATGATGTGGCAGAGGGTAGTTGATTTCATTCCCATTTCGGCCGCATAAAACTGTACCTGATGTTGGCGGGCATGATTCTCCTGTACCAGTCGGACAAACTGGCGAAAGACGGCGGAATGTTTGTTGGCGGGCGCTACCTGCGACAACGCTTTTCGCTGACTGAGCTCTGTGAACCCCTGTAGGAGTGCTTCAAGCATAGACTTCAGTGTGGCATGACTGAAAAGGAACGGAGCGTCTTTATGGATGTGTGTCAAAAGCGCGAAAGTCTGGACGTAGATGCCGAAAATTTTCGGGGACAATGGGAGCAAGGGGTGTTCGTTGATGATGTAGAACGTATGGATGATCGATCTGTCCAAGTGGGTTTCGTGGATGAACGCAAGTGAAAAGAGTACCGCATGCAGCTGCACATCGTCCGATGTCTTCAGCACTTGTACGAAACTTTCTGAGGGGATAGCGATCATCGTACCGGGACCGATATTGTATTGCACCAGGTTGATCATTGCCTTGACACGCCCCCGTATGCAGAGGGCAAATATGACGGCTTTTGTCTTTTTGAGTTCGGCACAATATGCCCACAGTGTTTCGCTGCTGATGCGGTCGGCAGTGGTGAAATTGGCCGATATATTTAATTCTGGAGTAAGCATGTTCTTTTGTTTGCTATAACGCTGAGATCCCTTTTTGGTTGCAAAAGTCATTATATTACGGTCTAATATAGTTAATGACTTGTTAATTCTGTACGGGGCTTTTCCTGTCATAGTTAAAAGTGGTCAATCCGTACACGATGGAATATTTTGTGAGAATAATAGAATATTATTTCCAACCCGATCCGTTGCCGATAACTGATATTAGTACGATCTTTGTGCCTTGACACAACTGAATTTATATGAACCGATCTTCATTCAACACCTTTGTTTTTCCTGTCTTTTTTTCTTCTTTGGCCATTGGGGACAATAGTCTGATTACGGTTATTGTTTTGCTGCTTATTGTCGTGTTTGCCTTGTGTGTGGCGGTGAAGTGCCTCTACGGGCAGAGGCGGGCGCTCAAAAAGGCGCTGGTGGGAGATGCCGTATGCAGGCAACTGTTTGATGTGTGGCCGCTGAGCATTCTTGTCCTCGGCGCTGACGGGAAGATAGAACGGATGAACAAGTTGTTGCTGGAAGAACTGCAACTGGATTTGAGGCAGGTTGCCGGGCGGCAGGCAGTTGACATCATCGAACTGATCCAGGACAAGGAGAACCTTTTGCCCCGGTTTCTGGAAGAGATACAGAGCGGAAAGCGCAACATTTTGTTTTCTACCAATTGCTTCATTCGCGAACCCCGTTCCAATATCAGCTTCCTGATTCAAGGCGGCATTGTGGGGATTTATGAAAGCGGGCGCTTGATCAAGATGATCGTCTACCTGCGCAATGTGCTTGAAGAACGGACGCAACGGCATGTGCTGAATATCGCCCTGAGCAAAACACATATCTTTTCCTGGTCGTTCGACATGGAGCGGAACCTGATGGTGATTGACCCGCGTTATTTCGACTACCTGAAGATTCCGACTCAAGATTATACACTGACCATGGAACAGTTTTCCGACTTGGTGCATCCCGATGACCGGAAGGTACTTTTCGATGCCCTTGCCGGGCAGTTGACGGGAAACTTGTACGAGGCACCCGTACCTTATCGTCTGCGCCGGGGAGACGGGGGCTGGGAGTGGTTCGAGGGGCAGTCTACTTATGTGGGGCAACTGTCAGATCTGCCGTTCCGTATTGTAGGTATCTGCATGAGTACGCAGCGGCATAAAGATATAGAGGACAGGCTGAACGATGCCCTCCGGAAGGCACAGCGGAGCGACCGGTTGAAGAGTGCTTTCCTGGCCAATATGAGTCACGAGATCCGTACTCCGCTGAATGCCATCGTGGGTTTTTCCACACTGCTGGTGAGCGAGCAGTCCGATTTAAGGCCGGAGGACATCGAGGAGTATGCTGCGTTGATAGAGAAGAACGGGCAGTTGCTGATGTTCCTGATTTCGGATATTCTGGATCTTTCGAAGATTGAATCGAACACCATGGAGTTTAACGTTTCGGTTTTCTCACTGAACAAGATGTTTGCCGACATAGCCCGCATGCAGCGTCTGAACGTGAAGCCCGGTGTAGAACTGATTGCGGATCTGCCCGCAGAGGATGTGTCGATTACTGCGGACCCGGTAAGGCTGGAGCAGGTGGTGAACAATCTGATCAATAACGCGATAAAGTTTACGAGCCGGGGCAGCATCCGGATAGGCTATCGCCGGAGGGGGGAGAAGGACGTAGAGCTGTTTGTCGAAGACACCGGGAAGGGAATGTCGGAGGAGGTGATCGCGCATGTTTTTGAGCGCTTTTATAAAGGAGATTCTTTTGTTCAAGGAACGGGGTTGGGACTTGCCATCTGCAAGACGATTGTGGAACATTTCGGCGGAGAGATTCGTGCGGAGTCCGAAGCGGGTGAGGGGGCGAGGTTTGAAGTCTGCCTGCCGGTAGGAGGAAAATAGAAACGGGGAGGACCCGAATGAAACGGGGAAAGTCACGTTGCGCGTTGTCCCATAACCGCTTGTGATTTCCCCGTTTCTGTGTTTATTTTAAGAATGCCCTCGGGCATGGAGTCAATACACGCTTGCCCCCTTAATCACGATCTTTTCCAGCAATTCCTGCATCTTTCCGATCACCGGTTCCGCTTCCAGCCCGTATTCGGCCGCCATCACCTGCATCTGTGGGAAAGTGGCCCATACACTGCCGTTCTTATCCTCCCAAACGGAGATCTTCAGCGGCAATTCGATCGAGATGCTCGGATTGTCCTGCATCAGCTTTGTGCCCACTTTCGGCGAACCGAAGACGATCACTTGGTTCGGGCGAAGCGTCAAGCCTACCTCTTCTGCGTTCTTTCCGTGGTCGAATTTGGCGAAGACAGGGATTCCCATTGCCCGGAGCGTCTGCTCGATGCGTCCCATGGTCTCGTCTACGCTGAACTGGCTCTCGTAGGTGTACAGTAGGTTGTCGTTGGCTCCCGTGCCCATCTTGGCGCTGTCGAAAGCGGCGGCAATGCGGCGTCCCAGGTTCGTCAGGTCCACTCCCTCTTTATTGGCGAGCAGGGTGACGCATACCAGTTCCGAAGCGTCGGTGAAACGGCTCAGGAAAGCCGAATGTCCCGATACGTCGCCTTTGATGTCCATCAGCCCGTTGTGGTTATAGAACTGCCAGCCTGCCATGGCGGGGACCACCTTGCCGTTGGCCAGCCGGGTGGGCTTGTACACGATGTCACGGTTTTCCGGTTTCTCGATCAAGGCGCTTCCCGCCAGTCCGATGTCCCAATGGGAAACGTTCTCTGCCGATGCCCAGATGTCGGAGAAACCTTTCAGTGCCGTAGGGCTGACAGCAGGCGCTGCGACGAGCCGGCCGTCTTTTTCAACGTATCCGGTCGTTGTTTCCGAGGGGTTGATATAGTCCCGGTCCTTCTTGAATGTTTGGTGCACGTTGCCCGTAGTGGTCACGTCCTCCTGTTTTACTTTCGCCAGGTCTTCTCCGAAGAAAGTCTGCCGCAGTCCCAGGTAGTCAATCTGATACTTCTTCACGAAATCGTGGTAAGGCATTTTGCCCGCCTTCTCGATGATGGAAGTCAGCAGCAGGAAGTTCGTGGCGCTCTGCTTCACATCCGTTCCCGGTTCGAAGGCCAGTGGCAGTGCGGCTACGGTCTCGATCAACTGTTCCGGACGATAATCGGCAGAGACGTCGAAACCCTTCTGCGCGCGGTAGTCGGCGATGCCCGAGCTGTGCTGCATCAACTGGAGGATGCTGACCGGTTTCCAGCTTTCCGGCACATCCTTCAGGTACTTGCCGACGGGGTCGTTCAGGTCGAGTTTGCCCCGTTCGTAGAGTTGCATCACCGCCACGGCAGCATATCCTTGCGAGATAGGGCCGATGGGCCAAAGCGTCTTGGCGGCGGCGAGGTTTCCTTTCGTGAAATCAGTCACTCCGTAGCCCACCACCCGGGGGATGTAAGGCGCCTGTACGATGGCAAGCGTCATGCCCGGTATTCCCTGTTCTTCCATAAAATCGTAAATCATCTGGTCGATGGCCTTGCCTTGGTAGGCAACGTGCACATTTCCCCTGCCGGCTTGCGGCAATTGGTTCTCATACTTCTTCATAATGGTTCCTCCGTTCTGTGCCGAGATCGTTGCCGAAGTCAGCAGTGCGACTAAAATTAATAAATTCTTTTTCATAACGTTCGCGGGATTGTTTTAGTTGTTTAAATCTGATGTTGCAAAGATCGGTGCTTATCGCTGCTCGGGAAAGAGCGATATCACACATTGAATAGGCAATTGTTCCCGAAGGCGGGGAAGAGTGGCGTTTCCACTCTCTAAAACCTGTTTGTTATAAGACTTTTATATATAAATAGGTATCTCCGTTTCCTCTTCTGATCCATTTTCTTTCCTCATAGGGTAAGATAGCATGATTTTCTTCTTATTCGGGAAGAATTGCTAACTTATCCGGCCATATGGCCCTTTCCTGTCCTGTGTGGAATGCCGATCTTTGCAAAGTCGGAAAACAAGCGGTACACCGACGCCGCACCCTGAGCTAAAAGGAGTATAAACGTCTAAAAACAAAAAAAGATTATGGAAGGTATCAACACCCCGTTCGTCATCGACGGACACACAGCGATTGTAATGACAGACCCGCAGAACGATTTCCTGAGCGAGAACGGTCTGGGCTGGGGCGCTTTCGGAGAGAATATACAGAAGAATGGCACGGTGGAAAACCTCCGCCGCATCTTCGAGGTGGCAGCCGCAAAAGGCATGCTGGTATTCATCTCCCCGCACTATTACTATAAGCATGATCACCAATGGCTTTTCGAAGGTCCCATCGAGAAATTGATGCACGACACGGGCATGTTCGAACGCCGGGGACAGTTGACCGGCGAGGGTTTCGAAGGTTCGGGTGCCGACTGGCTGGAACTCTACAAACCCTATATCGACGGGGGCACGAATATCATCGTCACGGCACCCCACAAACTGTACGGGCCGGAAAACAATGACCTGATTCTTCAACTCCGCAAGCGTGGGGTGAACAAGGTAGTGGTGTGCGGCATGTCCGGCAACCTCTGCGCGGAGTCCCATCTGCGCGAGTTGCAGGAACGCGGATTCGAGGCAGCCGTCGTCTTTGACGCCACGGCCTCTGCCAAGCTCCCCGGACTGGACGCCGATACGGCAGCGTTCATCAACTTCACCCTGCTGGCAGAGAAGGTCTACACCACCGACGAGTTCGTGGCAGAGATGCGGGAGCGGTGAGCGCGGGGTTATATAGACCGTTAATCGGGGGGGCTCTCTGAACGGAGTTCCTGAAAGGATAATCATCCCGAAAACGGCCTTCCGATAGACGGAAGATTCCCTTATCTCAACTTTCTCAATGGATGGGAAAAGCTGGGATAAGGGAATTCTTAGTATAAGTAATGACGGATTATGAACCGAATCTTACATTGGATAAACGATGACCCTGCTGTTGGGCAGGTCCGGAATATACATCGTTCCGGAGGCTACCGTGATATCTGCCGGGCCGGACAGCGGTTTCTCTGGGTTAATGTCGAGTGGCGTGATCTTTCGGGTATTCATGTCGACGGCACAAACTTGTGCGGGTGTCCAGTTGGTGATGTACATCGTTTTCTTGTCGGCAGAGAGGGCGATACCGTCATATTGTCCCGGGGTGGTGATGAACTTCTCCGGAACGGGTTTGCTCAGGTCGGTAATCTGATAGATGACATTGTTGTCCGTTGTCTTCCCGTCAGCGGGATAAGAGGCGACGTACATGGTTCCGTTTTCGATAATTAGCCCGTTAGGTCCGGCGATGCTCACCCATTCGGCAGGAATCCCTACTGCGCCCGGGTCACTGATGTCGATGCTGAAGATTTTTCCTGTATTGGTGACAGAAGCATAAAGTGTATTCCCTTCCGCCACGAGGTCGTTTACGAAAAGGTTGCCTTCGGGCAGCAGGACGACTTGCGGTGCTTTCTCCGGTGCTTGTAGGTTGTAGACTACGATTTTGTTGACGTCGCAGATGAACAGGTGCTCGTCACGAACAAACATTCCTTTCGGTCCGGAGAGGTTGCCGTCGGCAGGAATCAGGATTTCCGTCCGGTTATCTTTATGGTAGGCGATGTATCCCCTGCCTTCCGTGTTGAGTGGATTGAGCTGCTCCGTTCCGAAGTTGGCGATCAGGATACCTCCCTGATAGAGGTACGTGCTTTCGCAGAAACGAATGCTGTCACTGATGATCGTTGTTTCCGGTTGCTGTGCCTTTTCCGTCGGCTGGTTTTGTTTTTTGCTTTGGCAACACAGAGCGGTAGCCGAGAAGGTGATCAATAGGATGGGAGTAAAGAATTTAGTTTTCATAAGCTGATCTTGTATTTCATAAGATGAATTTCATGCAGCAAAGATACAGGCAAATAGAGAACGGGTTGTTGCCCGTTTGGTTCAGTCTCCGGTCTGTTTGGTTCAGGGTACGTTTACGAATGCTTCGTTCCGGCAGCTTCCCACACCTTATATATAGGTCTTCGATCATCTCCATTTCTCACTTCTCGTCCATCGTTCATCGCTTTTCGCCCATCATTCATCATTCCTCCCCCTATATTCAGTAGGTGTCATCTGATATTGCTCTTTAAAGAGCCGGGCAAAGTGTGCCGCACTTACAAATCCGCTCGCGTCCGTTACTTCTTCGATCGTTTTGTCCGACGTGTCGAGCAGATAAGCAGCGCGTTCCAGTTTTTTTCTGCGTATCCATCCGCGGGGAGCTTCACCATATTCCTGGGCAAACTCCCGCTTAAAGCTCGACAGGCTTCTGCCGGAAAGCATAGCCAGTTCGTTGACGGTGGCTGGGGAATACAAATGCCGGTCGAGCACGGCTGACAGTGCCGGGCTTTCGCTTCGTGCCGCATCCAGGAGGAAGGAAGCTATTAGTTGCCGGTAAGGACTGTCCAGAAGCAGGTATACCAGTTCGGTAAATTTCAGCCGGATCAGTTCGCACATAAACGGACTCTTACTCTTGCTGTATTCCTCCAACGAAGAAAACAGTTTCTCTATTTCCCGGTTGTGGGGAATGATCTTTATGGCTTCTCTTTTTGTCGGCATCCTTTCCGATATACGTTCCGGCAAACATCCGCTCAGTTGTTCGGCCAGTCCTTGCGCAACCCGTTTGCTGAAAAACAACATCAGGCTGCGGAACCCATGTTCGCCGGTAATGTATTCCGACATCACGTACTCTCCCCTTGGTATCAGAAACAGTTCTCCGGGGCGGATGTCAAACTGATTGCTCCCTACCTTGATCTGCTTCACCCCGGAGAGGATGTATACCAGGGCATGGTGCGTCAGGAAAGCGTCGAAGTTTTCCTGTGTGGTAGAGTTGACGTATTGGAGCAGGCGTATGTTCTTGTTTTCACCCGGCTGTGCCGGACGGAGAATGTCATCGGGGACGAAAAGGCGCTTAGTGGGCATAAGATGAAAGGTTTTGGAGTTAGCTGACGCAAATATAGGATAAAACTTCCTGAAAAATGCGGGGAGACGGGCGAAATCTTGTTCCGGTCGCCTTGCCCCGCGCATATACCCTCTCTCTGCTTGGTCCGCCTGCTGTGCCTACAGCGGCATGTTTCCGTGTTTCTTCGGCGGATTCGTCTGCATTTTGTTTTCCGTCATCTCCAATGCCTGTATCAAGCGTTTACGGGTTTGCTTCGGCAGGATGATCTCGTCGATGAATCCCAGTTCGGCAGCCTGGTATGGAGTGGCAAACTTCTCTTTGTAGGCATCCAGTTCTTTAGCTTTGCTCTCTGCGTCCGCCTTGCGGAACAGGATGTTTACGGCTCCCTCGGCACCCATCACGGCAATTTCCGCACTCGGGTAGGCAAAGTTCACGTCCGCCCCCGTCTGCTTGGAGTTCATCACGATGTAAGCGCCACCATAGGCCTTGCGGGTGATCACAGTCAGCTTGGGCACTGTGGCCTCGGCAAAGGCATACACTATTTTGGCACCGTGGCGGATGATGCCGTTGTTCTCCTGCGTATATCCCGGCAGGAAGCCCGGAACGTCTTCGAACGTAATCAGAGGAATGTTGAAACAGTCGCAGAAGCGGATGAAACGGCTTGCCTTGTCGCTGGCATCGATGTCGAGCACACCCGCCAGGTATGCCGGCTGGTTGGCCACGATACCTACCGAGCGTCCGGCTAAGCGGGCAAAACCGATGATGATGTTTTTGGCAAAGTTCTGCATCACTTCAAAGAAGTAGCCCTCGTCAACAACCCGTTCGATGATCTCTTTCATATCATACGGTATGTTCGGGTCGGCGGGGATAATGCTGCCGAGTGATGCATCTTCGCGGTTGATGTCATCGGTGCAGTTCTGCTTGCGCGTTTCGTCCATATTGTTTTGCGGGAGGAAGGAGAGCAGCTCGCGGATCGACATCAGCAATTCTTCCTCGGTGTTTGCTATGAAATGCGTTACACCACTCTTGCTGCTGTGCGTCATGGCACCGCCCAGTTCTTCTTTGCTGACTTCTTCGTGGATCACCGTCTTTACCACATCCGGTCCGGTGACGAACATATGGCTTTTCTCCTTCACCATAAAGATGAAATCCGTCAGTGCCGGAGAGTAGCAGGCACCTCCGGCGCATGGACCGAGGATAGCCGAAATCTGCGGGATCACGCCGCTTGCCATCGTGTTCTGGTAAAAGATGTCGGCATAGCCCGACAGGCTTTCGATTCCTTCCTGGATACGTGCACCGCCCGAGTCGTTCAGTGCGATGATCGGCGCGCCATTCTTCAAAGCCAGTTGTTGTACCTTGACTATCTTCTTGGCATTCGATGCCGAGAGTGAACCACCGTAAACGGTGAAGTCGTAAGCGTAGACAAACACTTGACGGCCGTCGATCTTTCCGTAACCCGACACCACACCGTCGCCCGGAACCTTGTTACGGTCCATGCCATAGTTGGTGCAGCGGTGCACCATCAGCTTGTCAAGTTCCACAAATGTTCCCTTGTCCAGTAACATATCGATGCGTTCGCGGGCAGTCATCTTTCCGCTCGCATGTTGTATTTCAATCTTGGCAGCGCCTCCGCCTTGGGAAGCGATACGGTCACGCTCTTCGAACGTGGCATAGGCTTTATTTACTTCTTCCATTGTCTTTCTATTATTCGTTATTCTAACGTTATCAGCGTCTGGTCTCCGGCGATATTATCACCTTCCTGTACCAGAATCTCTTTAATCCGGCAGTCCGAAGTCACCTTGTAGTTACTCTGCATCTTCATCGCTTCGATGACGATGACAGTTTCTCCGGCTTTCATCTCCTGTCCCACACTGACGGGGATTTTCACTACCTTGCCCGGCATGGGCGAAATGATGCGGTCGTTCTGTGTTTCTTCACCTTTCTTGCGCATCCGCAGATATTTTGCCTGACTGTCCACAATCTCGACATTGAAACTGCTGTAGTGTGTATTCACTTTGTAACTCTTTCCGTTCTCTTTGCGAATCAGTTGGGCGTTGGAGCTGCGTCCGTCCATCAGGATGTTGCAATTCCAGTTCTCTGCCATGACAACGTCCGCTTCGAACGTTTTTCCGTCGATGGTGAGTACCACTTTGTTATCTTCTTTGCTGACCAGTTCTATCTCGGCCACGCGATTCCCTATATGTATTTCCATACTCTTCTATATTCTTAATACCCCTTTGTGCAGTCCGAATTCTTTCCATTTGCTGATCGGGCGGTTGTCCGCAGCCAGTCCGCTGTTATTCTCCTCCAGGTTCATCAGGTAATCCATGTAAGCGGCGATCAGTGCGATGTTCTCTGCACGTTCGCTGGTACGGGTGATGCAGTGTTGGAGCACTTCCCCGTTTTTGCTGATGAATCCCGTATCGTAATGCCCTTCCACAAAGTCGGGAGTATCCATGATGGCGCGCAGATAACTGATGTTGTTCTTTACTCCTGTCAGCTTATATTCGTGGAGTACACGGCGCATTCGTTCGATGGCGTATTCGCGTGTGGTTGCCCATACAATCAGCTTGCCGATCATCGGGTCATAATAAATCGGAATCTCGTAACCTTCGTATACATAGCTGTCGATGCGCACCCCGATGCCGTTTGGCTCCGTAATCTGCTTGATGACACCCGGGCTGGGCATGAAGTTCATTTCTGTATCTTCTGCGCAGATGCGGCATTCGATGGCATGTCCGCGTTGCTGGATATCTTCCTGTTTCAGTTGCAACACCTGTCCTTCGGCCACTTTAATCTGCTCTTTCACTAAATCTACGCCGACTACCTCTTCGGTAATCGGATGTTCCACTTGCAGGCGCGTGTTCATTTCCAGGAAGTAATAGTTGCGGTGCTTGTCCACCAGAAATTCGATGGTTCCCGCTCCGACATAGTTCACGGCTTTGGCGGCGGCCACTGCTTTTTCTCCCATATCCCGGCGTAGTTCAGGAGTGACGAACACCGAAGGGCTCTCTTCCACAATCTTCTGGTTGCGGCGTTGCACCGAACATTCACGTTCGCACAGATGAATCACGTTGCCATGCTTGTCGCCCAGAATCTGGAACTCAATGTGATGCGGTTCTTCTACAAATTTCTCCAGGTAAACCGTGTCGTCGCCGAATGACGAAAGTGATTCGCTCTTGGCGGTTGTGTAGGCCTCTTCCACTTCATCTGCACGATGAATCAGCCGCATACCCTTTCCACCACCTCCCATCGAGGCTTTCAGCATTACCGGATAACCGATTTGATTGCAGAGTTCTACCGCTTCTTCAAGGCTCTTCAGGTTTTCTTGAGTACCCGGAACCACCGGTACACCGGCTTCTATCATCTTGATACGTGCCGAAATCTTATCTCCCATCGCCTCCATGGTTTCCGGGTCCGGACCGATGAAGATGATCCCCTCTTCACGACAACGACGGGCAAAGGTTGCATTTTCGGACAAGAACCCGTATCCCGGGTGGATGGCGTCTGCGCGGCACGACTTTGCCACTTCGATAATCTTTTCTATATTCAGATAACTCTCTTTCGATGCTGCCGGGCCGATGCAGTAAGCTTCGTCGGCATAGAGCACATGCTTCGCTGTTCGGTCCGCTTCCGAGAAAACGGCAATGCTCGTTATTTCCATCTCCCGGCAGGAGCGCATCACCCTCACGGCTATTTCGCCGCGGTTGGCGACTAAGATTCTTTTAATCATATTCATTTCTCAATTAAATGGAATACACATATTCATGCTTTCCACCCTGCGGACATGAGTCCACCCGATGAAAACACAGTATTTCTACGATTTGGGGCTTAACAACGATGCTTTCTTTCCTAACCCACGAGGTAAAAAAGCTCTTATTCATTGAATGGCAGGTCTTCTGACTGACTCTACATCTTATCGGACCTTCCCGACGTTTCTTTTTCCGTCAGTGGTTTGTAATTGGTTTATTGATAAGATGTTATATAGAGCTTCACAGCAGCGGGACTGTCCGGGATTTACACCCGATTCCCTTTTAATCTTCGTCCGTTGACCACGGATTCCGAACCAATTCGGGGACAAATATAGAGAAATATTGGATAGAGTGGATACTTTTTGCACGAAAAGTTCAATTTTGTGCAATGACCAACGGCGCTTTGTTTCAAAATAAATGTCATATAGACGAAACACAAATAGACTGTCGATTGTTCTTTTTTACAAATAAAAGAGCATAAACGGAATGAATTACTAACGAAATATACATGCCATGTCACACTTACCTACCTTAATTGCCGACCTTGCCCTAATACTGATGTCCGCAAGTATCATTACTCTTTTGTTCAAATGGTTGAAACAACCCTTGGTACTGGGATATATCGTCGCCGGATTATTGGCGGGACCTTACGTGCAGATTTTCCCGACTGTAGGTGATATTGAGAACATCAATATCTGGGCTGAGATAGGAGTTGTTTTTTTACTTTTCGCCCTTGGGTTGGAGTTTAGTTTTAAGAAATTAATAAATGTCGGGTCAGCTGCCTTTATCACGGCAACCACCGAAGTTATCAGCATGTTGCTGATCGGTTATATGGTAGGACATCTGCTAGGCTGGAGCACAATGAATTCTATTTTTCTGGGGGGGATGTTGTCCATGTCGTCAACAACGATTATTATCAAAGCGTTTGATGATCTCGGCTTACGTAACCAACGCTTCACGGGTGTTGTATTCGGGACATTGGTAGTTGAAGATCTGATCGCTATCCTGATGATGGTCATCCTTTCTACAATGGCAGTGAGTAAGGAGTTTGTAGGTGAAGAGCTGTTGATGAGTGTGTTGAAGGTTGTTTTCTTTCTGATCCTATGGTTCCTGATTGGGATATTTATCCTTCCGTTCTTTTTGAAAAAAGCAAAACGGCTGATGAATAACGAAACCTTACTGATCGTTTCGCTGGGACTTTGTCTGGGAATGGTTGTGTTGGCTACCCGTACAGGATTCTCGGCTGCACTGGGTGCTTTCATTATGGGATCTATCCTTGCCGAGACGGTTGAGGCCGAACACATAGAACATATCATCCAGCCGGTGAAAGATCTTTTCGGAGCTATTTTCTTTGTCTCTGTCGGTATGTTGGTCAATCCGGCTGTCTTGGTGCAGTATGGCTGGCCGGTGGTCATCATTACTTTGGTAACTCTTGTGGGTAAATCCATATTTTCTTCATTGGGAGTTTTATTATCCGGTGAACCGTTGAAGGTTTCCGTCAAGTCAGGATTCAGCCTTGCCCAGATAGGAGAGTTCGCTTTCATTATCGCAGGGCTGGGGGCTTCACTCAAAGTACTGGATAGTTTTATCCCTCCGATTATTGTTGCGGTATCGGTGATTACTACATTCACAACTCCTTATTTCATCCGGTTGGCAAATCCGTTTGCCGAATGGCTTTATAAAATACTTCCGCCTAAAACCAGGAAAAGTCTGGATCGCTATGCTTCCGGTAAGAAGACGGTCAATCATGACAGCGATTGGAAGCGGTTGTTGAAGACGATTGTCGGAAGAGTGATTATCTATAGTGTCCTTCTCACGGCGATTTGGTTATTGTCTGTGCAAACCGTTTATCCCACGATAAACGAGATGTTCGATGCTCCCGGGCGATGGGTAAACATAGGGATGTGTCTGGTCACACTTCTGTTGATGACACCTTTCCTGTGGGCACTTGTTTCAGATAAGTATAATTCCCCGGATGTATTTTTAAAGTTGTGGAATGATGATAATTACAATCACGGACGGTTGGTCGCGCTGATTTTGTTTCGTGTGTCGGTTGCCGTCTTTTTCATTGCAGGGGTCGTTATCAGTTACTTCAGCCTCAATTATGGGATAGGCATTGTGATAGCCGTTGCCGTATTGGCATTGATTCTTATTTTCAGGGAGAACCTCACGCAATATTCGCATCTGGAAACACACTTCCTGACCAATCTGAACGGAAGGGAAGAAGCTGCCCGCAAACGTTATCCTCTGAAAAGTCGTTTTAACAGTGAGTTTAATGACAAAGATGTTGAGCTGACTTCCGTTTGGGTGTCTCCTTATTCGTCTTATATCGGTCAGTCATTGGATGAACTCCCTTTCAGGCGGGAGTTTGGTGTCAATATAGTAAGTATTGTCAGAGGGGAGCGGAGAATATACATTCCACAAAGTTCCGAACGAATTTATCCGCAGGATAAGTTAGTAGTGGTCGGAACAGGCGGACAGCTGCAAGAGTTCCGGACGGAACTTGAGAACAGACAGGATTTGCCGGATGAAAAGAACATAAAACAAGATGTGACGCTTCATTCATTCACGGTAGATGAAGATTTTCCGTTTCTGAACAAAAGCATTGCCCAGTCCCGGTTAGGAAAAAGATATGATAGTCTCGTCGTAGCCCTTGAACGAGAGGGTGAATTGGTTCCGGTGAATCAGGCTATAGTTTTCCAATTGGGAGATTTGGTTTGGGTGGTAGGAGACAGGGAGAAGATCAGGCAGTTTTTGGTGCGGAAGAAGTAAGAGTGGTAAAGAGCAGAGGAAAGGAAAACGGCTGAGGCGAAAATTTGCATTTTGACAGATACACAATGAAGTATCATTCTGTATTTTCAATACGGTCTGTATTCGTTTCTTTCCGGCCTCGTTTGCGACTGCTTCCGAAAAGACTCTTATTTTCCCATCAGACAGAATCAAAATGATGTGATTTTACCTTTTTATCAAGCATATGGTTGGTGATCCTTGTTTTTAGACATCTTCTGTCGTTGTAGGTCGGATTGAACCTTTAAAATGATAGTTGACACATATCCCTTCTGAAGCCTCCGATAATTTCAGGAAACTTGTATTTTACGCCTTCTTTTTGCGTTATTAACTTCTTTCGGACAAAAGATTAGCTTCTTCCGAACAAAAGACTAACTTCTTTTCGGGAAAACACTTACTTCTTTTTGGAAAAGAGTAAGGTCTTTTGTTATATGAAATAGCATATTTACTCAATATGATGCAACTTTCTGTATGTAAATGTCATATCTATGCGTTGTATTCTTCTGCTGCACCGGTTTTTAATATAAAGTGTGTTGTTCAAAAAGGGAAAATAGTTTCTTTTTGATATTAAAATAGAGATATATGCATCTGTTTGTTTTTAGGCTTTTAAAACTCTGACTTTCTATGAAAAGTTAGTAGATACTATAATATTATTATTAAGTATAAAAGTTAAGATGCCGGTTGTTGATTTCTACTTTCATTGGCTATATTTGTGTATGTCTAAAATATAAAGTACTATGAAGTCCATTTTATTATCTGTTATTTCATTCTTATTAGTCATGAATGTCTGTGGTAAGAATGATGTGGATATGAGAACTTATTTGAAAAAAGTTCTAAGTAATCTTGATAAGGTAGAATCAGCTTCTTATCATGAACAATCTCAGTCCTGGCAACCCGGTGATACGACTGCTATAACTAATTCTTTTCGGTTTATTAAAGAATACACTAATCCTTCTGATTCGACTATCGGTGCAAGTTATGTGGCTCTTAACGCCAAAGATACGACGCGATTTGAATTTGGTTATGATGGAAAAGTGAAAATGATAAGTTTTCATGAGCATAAAGGGATTATGATCGATGATTTCACGACCAGAAAACTTCCTTTCAGGTTGGTGGGTCCTCCGTTTTTCTGTTACAGCCGGAATATCATCGGATATGCTTTGAGTACGGGGGATAGCATCACAACCGAATGGAAGGATTTAGGAGAAGCGTATTACTTCAAGTTGGTGATACATGAAGACAGACAGGTTGAATTTTTTGGAAAAGCGTACTACATACCGAAGCCTCCTTTTGACTTGGGGGACCCGACCTCGATTTACGAACTGTGGATTAATAAATCGGATGATTTGCCTTATAAAGTCCGCAGGGAAATGTCGCATCAGATTTCTGCCAATATATGTTCGGATATAGTGTTGAATCAATTGTCGATAGCCGATTTTAACTTATATGATTATTTGCCCCAAGACTATGAAATCCGCAAGTATGGTGAGAAAGGAAAGACTACCCAACTTTCGGCAAGAGAACTTATAGGGAAGAAAGCTCCCGACTGGATGTTGAAAGATATGTACGAGAATCCGGTGTCATTATCTAATCTTAAGAGTAAAGTGCTTTTAGTGAATCTGACCGGTATCGGATGCGGTGCTTGTCATGCATCCATTCCCTTTCTGAACGGGCTGAAAGAGAAGTTCAATGCCGATGAATTTGAAGTGGTTTCTATAGAAACCTGGGGACGCAAACCTCATTCGCTGTGGACTTATGCGGATAAGAACCAGATAAACTATAGATTCTTATGTGGTGATGAAGGCATTGTCAAGTCATACCGGACATATGGCGCAGCACCTTTCTTCTTTATATTAGATCAGGACCGCGTGGTCAGAAAAGTCATTCAGGGATATGGAATGGAGAAAACCGATAAAGAGATAACGGACGCTATCAAAGCATTGTTATGATGAAATGTATTTGCGGTTGGAGTTTATTCCAGCCGCAAATCGTATAAACAGGCACGTACCTCTTCCGGGCTGCCGATATGTTTCCCTATGTCATCTGATAGCTTCACGCATTCGCGCCATTCCTGATTCAGGTTCATCTTGCACTGCGATAGCTTCATGACGATGTTTGATGGCTTGAATCCGGTATCATTAGTCAGGTTTGTGCCGATACCGAATGAACAGCGGATTTTTCCCCGGCAATACTCCTGAATGTCCAGTGCTTTGTCAAAGTCCAGTGCATTGCTGAATACGATTGTCTTGGTAGTCGAGTCAATGCCTAACTCTTTGTAACGGGCAGTCAATCGGTCGATAAACCTGAATTCATCGCCTGAGTCACATCTTACACCATCAAACAATTTGGCTTGTTTACGACTCAGGTTGCTTAAAAAGATGGCAGATGTATAGGTGTCGGACAAGGCGATGCCGAGGTCCCCGTCGTATACATTTACCCAATTTTCAAGAGCCATGTAATTGGCGTGTTTATAACCGAATTGTGCTCCATGAAACATGAACCATTCATGCGGATGTGTACCCATGGGTTTCATGCCGTATTTCATGGCGAAATGGCAGTTGGAGGTGCCGATGCAATAGCGGGCTGTTTGTCTCAGGTGTCCGATGACTTGATCCTGCACGTCGAATGAGAAGCGTCTCCGTGTTCCGAATTCAGAGAAAAACAGTTGATGCTTGTTAGACAGTTCTGCCTTTTCGGATAGTTTACACAAGATATCTCCCATACTGGCGATATTGCCGGATGATTGATTCTTTATCTCGGAAACGATGGCAAGTAAAGGTACTTCATAAAGCGTTGCCTTATAAAGGTAATCACTGATCTCTATGTGGAGGTGTCGATTTTCGTCCAAACGGACTTCTATTTTTTCCGGTTGGAAACGGAAAGAAGAGAGCCATTCCCAATAGACTCTGGGGAGGAAACGGCAGTTCTTCACCATGTACTCCAGTTCTTCTCCAGTCAGTGCTACATGCGATAAGCGACTGATTTCAGTTTTCAGTCTTTCTACAAACTCGTCGCTGTATTCAGTTTCATCCCTGTCTTTGAAACTGAAAGTGCCCATCGCATACGGGAATAGTTTAATGTAAGCATACGAGGTAGTGAATTTGTAAAGGTCTGTATCGAGTATGGTACGAATAATCATTGGATTCTTTTAATTGGTAAAACGATATTTCAGATTTAAAATGTAGGGCGAAGATACTAACAATTGTCCAAAGGTTTAGGTTTTATAAAAGGAAGTTTTTAGGGCATCAGCACTTCATGAAGATTTTTTCTTGGCGAGTAGGGCATTGGACTGCTATATCCCATACGGAGTAAAACACACGGTATTTCAGTTTTTTTATTGTTTAGCAGTTCTCTTTGCATTTGTTCAGAGAGGATTTCCACTTCGCATGGCTGATTGATAAAAGCGGTGGACACACCGATTTCCGTTGTTTTCAGCAGAAAGCACTCTAAAGATCTTCCCAGATTAATCCAATCTTTCGGAGTATCTTTCTCGGCACAGAACAGCATGATGTGTGAAGACGATCGGAGCTTTTTTTCATCACTTTTATTTTGTATGTTGGGAGTCAGACAAGCATTCATGATGCGGCGAGATAACCATTGTGGTAAGTTAGGTGCACCAAAAACGGCATAACTTAAACCATCTTTAGTCGATTCTGCATGCTTCTTATTGAATCTCATCCAGTTTTTCAACTCATTCTTGAAGTGGAAGTCGGTCATCTGGATTGTATTTCCCCTCAGAACATAGTAACGAACTTTGTCGAACTCAGGCGTTCCGATTTTCCAGCAATGGAGGTGTACTGTTGCTGCTTTCGGTATTGAAAGCAACTTGTGTATCATTTCTTCCGGAATCAGTTGTCCTGTATATATACTTCTGTTGGTTTGCCGCTTGCCAATTTGTACAATGATAGAAGAAGGGGTAATTACGCCTGCATTGGGCTGGAGTTTTACTGTGATATTTCCATTATCTGCAATGTTTACTTGGGCTGAATATCCTTTAGTTTGTGCAGCCAGGCACAAATTTTCAGTTGCACATCCCAGGGAGATGAACATTTCACGCCGGTTTCCATCTACAATTGATAGTGTTTTAGTTTTATCCGGATGAATCTCAATACCTGCTTCTACGATACGAAATAACCAAGGTTGGGTGTTATGTCCCGAAGGAGCTTTAGTGGCTTGTTCTATCATGAATAGATAGTCATCTGTTATTGTTTCCATAATTAATAGGTCGATCTGAGATCATTATTGCTGTATTCTATTATATCTTTATTGCATCCGTTGAGTAATATTGCCAGTATGCAAATTCCAATCGTTATCATCTTTTTCATTTTTTGTTATTGCTTTTCTAACCATAGGTCCACTAATATGTTGATTCCGTCTTCCAGTTCTTTCCAACCGCTCTCTTCCTGAAGTTTGAGACCATTGAAGGTAGAACAGTTTTCTTCCAGCAACGTGAGATAACTGATGGCTGCTGTAATGATAGTGGCAAGGGCTGCTATTTCTTTTTGCGGGTGTTTTGACAGTTTGCTTACAGCATCTATCAGCCAAATGCCTTTGGCTTCTCTTTTCTCGCGGAGGTCTTTTATAAAATTGTTGTCTGACGTGAGTTCCCATCTGTATAGCCGTTTCAAAGTGTAGCTTTTTCGCATTATTATGATTTGTTTCCGGAACATCTCTTTGATGAATTCACCAAGGTGGTTTTTATCCGGTAGTGCTCCGTCAAAGTTAATCCAATAATCATGTTGGCCGATATATGCTGCTATCAGACCTTCTAAAGAGTTGAAATAACGGTAGATCAACATTTTTGATACTCCTGCTTTTGCTGCTACTGCATTGATGCCTAATCCTTCGAAACCTTTCTCTTCGATTAATTCGTCTACTGCTTTGATGAGGATTAGCTCTGTTACCTGTCTGTTTTTGATAAACTCTTTTTCCATGGCTTTATATTATTGTTACTGATCGGTCACAAAAATATGTTTCTTATCGGTAACATCGAGAGGAAAAGAGAAATATTTTTCCCAAACAGCATTTTTCTACTGTTTGGGATATAATATGTTTGGGGTAAAAGGAGAATCTTTTATGCCAGGTTTACCGTTGGATTGTGTATGGTCAGCCCGCCGTCTACTACTATTGTTTGCCCGGTAATGTATCGTGCGTCTTCGGAAGCCAGAAAAGCAATTGTTGCGGCGATGTCTTGCGGTTCTCCTAAATATGGTGTCGCACATTGTCCGAGAAATACGTTCCGTATATCTTCATTCAGGTTGTTTAATGCTGCAGGTGTGAGAATCAGTCCCGGGGCTACAGCATTGCATCGTATGTTTTTCTTTCCTGTTTGTGTCGCAATGTATTTGGTCAGATTGATGACTCCTGCTTTGCTTGCTCCATAAAGAGTGCCGTTCGCATCAGCTGTAATTCCACTGACTGAGGCTACGTTCACAATATTGCCACCGCCATGTGCGTTCATTATGGGGATAACCAGTTGGGACAGGTACATGGTACAAGATAAATTAAGATGGAAAGCTTCGTCGAAGTAATCCATGTCCAGTGTCTCAATGTCGGTATCCCGTTTAGGATTTGTACCTCCTACGTTGTTTACCAATACATCTACCTGCCCGTATTCTTTTATGGCAAAGGCGATCAACTCTTTGCAACTCTGCAATTCTGTTGCAGAAAAATAGATCGGGCGTACATCTGCTCCTAAAGCATTGAGTTCGGTAGCAAGTTGTTCTGCTCTTTCTTTTGAATGGTCGGCTATAACAACTTTCCCACCTTCGGATACAATGCGGCGTGTGGTTGCTTCGCCAATTCCACCGGCAGCGCCCGTGATAACAGCTGTTTTATTTTCAAATCTGTTCATATAGGAGTGTTTTTGAAGATTATTATCCTCAAAAACAGTTTATTGGGGGAATTTGTTATCCGAATAAACCCTCTTTAGCACCATTTGCCTGACTTTAGCATCTATGTATCTTCTATTTCGCTAAATCTTTATAAGTCTGTTAAATGTTAACAAAAGAAAGGCTAAATGTTAACATCATGGCTCTTCTATTAAACCATGTTATAAGATATCCTGTTTTGCTTTGCAAATTTGCAAAATTACCAGAAGTCCGTATCTTTGCAATGTGTTTTTCATAGTATTAGATTTAAGGTTAACAAAAGATTGGCTGTCTGGGATAGATAGCCTTTTTTTATTGCCATATAGAAGTGGTTAGCATTAAAATACTTATTATTAAATTATTGGTGAATAGGGAATTAACCGGGTAAAAGGCAGGGATAAACAAAATAGTGGATAACCTCTATTCTAATGTAAGCTGTTATGTAGGCAAAAATTAGCCTACATAAGTTTTGGTACAATCTCAAACTATCGTTACTAATAAGGATTAATTGCTTTTTATCGGCTTCTATTTGCCGATGCAAAAATGTGCAAATATATTCTGTAGCACCATATCATTGGTTACTTCCCCTGCTATATCGGATAAATGGAAAATACATTCACGTATGTCTTGTGAAAGAAAATCCCCGGAAATATTCGCGTCCAACCCTTCTTGTACCCGGTGAATTGCATCCAATGCACGTGTCAACGCTTCGTAATGACGGACATTCGTTACAATAACATCATTCTGTGTGACTGTTGGTAAATGGGCAGCTGCTACAAGTTTTTGTTGGAGTTCATCCGTGTGCTGACGTTGTTTCGCAGAAATAAAAATAGATTCTATTTCCGAACCGACATGCTCGGAAAGTTGTGAGGTAAGTTCATTTTTCTGAGTTTCATTTATCAGTTCTACCTTATTAAAGACTAAAATCAACTGTTTGTGTTCACAACGAGGAAGAATCTTATCGGAGAGTAGTTTTAGCTGTGAGATTGCGTCTGCTGAATCAATTATCCATAGTACAATCTCTGCCTGATCGAGCTTTTGAAAAGTTCGTTCGATACCCAGACTTTCAATCATATCGTTAGTTTCCCGAATGCCGGCTGTATCGATAAAACGAAAAGTGATGCCAGCTATATTTACAGTATCCTCAATGACATCGCGTGTTGTGCCGTGAATGTCACTGACAATTGCCTTATCTTCGTTCAACAGAACATTAAGTAAGGTAGATTTTCCTGCATTGGTTTCTCCGATAATAGCTACCGGAACACCATTCTTTATAGCATTTCCAACACTGAACGAGTCTACCAGGCGTGCAATCACCTTCTCAATTCCGTCAGCTAACTGGCGCAAGGCAGATCGGTCGGCAAATTCCACATCTTCTTCACTGAAATCTAATTCCAGCTCAATCATTGATGTGAAGTTCAATAGTTTCTCGCGCAATATTGCCAATTCCTTGCTAAATCCGCCACGCATTTGACTCAGAGCAAGACGATGGGTGGCGGCAGAAGATGAGGCTATTAGGTCGGCTACAGCTTCGGCCTGACTTAAATCCATCTTACCATTGAGGAAAGCTCGTTGAGTGTATTCTCCCGGCTGTGCAGTACGGCATCCGTTTTTTATCAGCAATTGCATTACTTGCTGTAGAATATAGGATGAGCCGTGACAAGTGATTTCAGTACTGTCTTCCCCCGTATAGGAATGTGGGGCCCGGAAAAGGCTGACGAGAACCTCGTCTATCAGTTCTTCTCCGTTATAAATTCGGCCGAAAGTTAGCGTATAAGGCTTTTGTTCACTCAGCAGCTTTCCGGGTTTAGCCGGAGTAAAAATACGACTGGTGATGGTTATTGCTTCAGGACCGGAAACACGAATGCTTCCGATGGCTCCTCCTTGAGCGGTTGCTATGGCGCAAATTGTGTCTTGATTCATTATCTATTTCATTTTGAGTGGCAAAGATAGAGCTTTCTCTGTAAAAAACAGAGTAAACAGATAGAAGTTATGCTTTATTATTTTATCTTTGCTCGCATACAGCAAGACAAATTTTATGGCTATGGGACACGCAAAAGATTCATTTTCGGGGATGGAGAATATTGAAAAATTAAAAGAGGATTACCAGAAGATCACTTCTGTTTTGGCCGGACATCAGATTGCATTCTGGGAATACGATATTCCTACGGGCGAATGTAATTTTACAGATGAATATCTTAGTATCTTGGGTTTAAAGGAAGCAGGAATTGTTTTCAGAGAAATTAATGACTTTTATCGGTTTGCTCATCCGGATGATGTTACTTCTTATCAAACAGCTTTTAACCGCATGCTTGAGTCGGATACAAAGACTTCTCAAATAGTAGTGCGTTGCTTGGGAGAGCATGGAGAAACAATTTGGCTTGAAGATAATTTCATTGCGTATAAGAAGAATAAGGAGAATGGTTCTGATAAAATTATAGCATATACTGCCAATATTACTTCACGCTGTGAAAAAGAAGTGCAGATCAGACAGCTTGAAGAGCGAAACCGGAAAATTATTGAGGCACTCCCTGAGTTTATATTTATTTTTGATGATAATTTCTTTATCACGGATGTATTGATGGCACCCGGTACGGAACTTTTACATCCGGTAGAAGTCTTGAAAGGAGCAGATGGGAGATCTATTTATTCAGCGGAGGTCAGCGAATTGTTTATCAGTAGTATACGTGAATGTCTGAAAAGTGGAAAACTGAAAGAAATAGAATATCCTTTAGATGTAGAAACCGGCAGACATTATTTTCAGGCGCGTATTGCTCCGTTTGAGGGGAATAAGGTATTAGCTCTGATTCATGATATAGGTGACCGGATACGTCGCTCGCAAGAATTGCTTGATGCTAAACGGCGGGCAGAAGAGGCGGACCGGATGAAATCGCTGTTCCTTGCTAATATGAGCCATGAAATACGTACTCCTTTGAATGCGATTGTCGGTTTTTCGGAGATAATAGCTCTGACTGAGGATGAAAAGGAGAAAGAGGAGTATTTAGGGATTATCCAGCAGAATAGTAATCTATTGCTGCAACTGATCAATGATATTCTTGATTTGTCACGCATAGAGTCTGGTAAATCGGAAATGCACTGTCAGTTGACAGAAATAAGCGGGCTGGCAGATGAAGTGTATAAGGTACACCGTCTTAAAATGAAGAAAGGGGTCGAACTAAATGTGATTCGTCCATCAGATGAAATCTGGATTTCGACGGACAGAAATCGTGTAACACAGGTATTGTTTAATTTCTTATCGAATGCAATTAAAAATACGATTGAGGGGAGCATCACCTTTGGACTTGTAAAAGAGGAAGAATGGGTGAAATTTTATGTGGCAGATACCGGTTGTGGCATTTCTAAAGAGAAGCTCCCTTTGATATTTACCCGTTTTGAGAAGTTGAATGATTTTGTACAAGGTACAGGATTGGGTTTACCTATCTGTAAAAGTATTGTGGAACGGTTAGGAGGTCGGATCGAAGTGGAATCCGAGCTTGAGCAGGGGAGTACTTTCACTCTTTATCTGCCCAATAAGCAAGAGCAAAAAGTAACGGTTGCGGAAAGAGGAAATGCAACCGTCACTGTGGGACTGAGCAACCGGCAGAAGAAGATACTGATAGCGGAAGATGTGGAGTCTGGTTATCTGCAGATTAATGCCTTTTTGAAGAAAGAATATACAATTCTTTGGGTGCCAAATGGAGAGGAAGCAGTAAAAAGTTTCATGCGTGAGAAGCCCGATCTGATTCTGATGGATATCCGAATGCCGGTGATGAATGGTATTCAGGCGACAACTAAAATTCGTGCAATTTCGCAAGAGATACCGATTATTGCGGTTACAGCATATGCATTCTGTCCGGAAGGGGAGCAGGCTATTGAAGCAGGGTGTAACGAAGTGATTGCGAAACCTTATCCTCTGGAAAAGCTGAGAGAAACTATCGGAGCTTATTTGCAGGAGGGAAGATAAGCCTGTTTTTCGATGCAACAATTTATGATATAGAGTGTTATGTAGAAAACAAATAATACTGTATAGATAAATTGAATTATGAAGAAAGTTGTGATAATCGGAGCCAGCGGCTTCGTGGGTTCGGCTATTCTAAATGAAGCTTTGAACCGTGGATTTCATGTGACGGCGGTAGTTCGTCATCCTGAAAAAATTAAGATTGAGAATGAAAATCTGGAAGTGAAGAGAGCCGATGTCTCTTCATTAGATGAAGTTTGTGAAGTTTGTCAAGGTGCCGATGCCGTGATTAGTGCTTTTAATCCGGGTTGGAATAATCCTAATATATATAAGGAAACCATTGAGGTTTATCTAACGATTATTGATGGTGTGAAAAAGGCTGGAATCAACCGTTTTTTAATGGTGGGAGGGGCCGGTTCATTGTTTATTGCTCCGGGTATTCGTCTCGTTGATTCGGGAGAAGTTCCCGAAAAAATATTGCCCGGGGTGAGGGCTTTAAGTGATTTCTACCTTGATTTCTTGAAGAAGGAAAAAGAGATTGATTGGGTCTTCTTCTCACCGGCAGCAGATATGGCTCCGGGAGTACGTACCGGAAGATACCGTCTGGGTAAGGATGATATGATTGTAGATATTGTGGGTAACAGTCATATTTCCGTAGAAGATTATGCCGCTGCCATGGTTGATGAACTTGAAAAGCCGGAGCATCATCAGGAACGTTTCACCATAGGGTATTAAACGGACGGTATCTTTCAAGATAATTAAGATAAAGTTTTGCACATCCCCGGGCGTCGGAAAGGGCTTCGTGGTGCTTAAGTTCAATTCCCTCCCGTTCGCAGCAAGCACTCAGATTGACTGGTTTATATCCCAAAGAACGGTAGATTCGGCAGGTACATTCCCAATGTTCCGGAAGTAATAGCTCGTCATAGTCCAGTCTGTACATCCGCATGGTGCGTTTTAGTACATTACGGTCGAATTGCTCATTATGTGCAACTATTACTTTTCCTTGCAACCGCTTTTTTATTTCAGGATAAATGGCATGAAACCCCGGAAGTGATTCCGTCATTTCCGGGGTTATTCCATGTACGAGGATATTTGCACGCCAGTATTCATTCTCCGGTGGTTGAATCAGGCTGTAATATTCATCCGTAATTTCTCCGTCGGTAACGGTGACAATACCTACGGCACAGGCACTTTCCATGTATCCTGTGGCTGTTTCGAAATCAATGGCGGCAAATGATAGATTCATCAGATTCGGTCAAGAACAGTTTTTATTAATGTATCGATGGTATTTTTATAGCCCGTATTGGCTTCTTTGATCAAACGGTTGGCTATAACCATACAGACTGTCATGGCTTTGTGTCCCATCAGCTTGCCGAGGCCGGCAAGAGCGGAACTCTCCATTTCAAAGTTAGTTATTTTATAACCCTTGTATTCAAACTTTTCGATTTTGTCATTTTGGTTGGGATCAGCCAAAGGAACACGAAGTTCACGTCCTTGCGGTCCGAAAAAACCTCCCGCTGCAATGGTAACTCCACGTACCATATCATCTTGAGCAATACGGTCAATCAATTCAGCATTGGCATCAATCACATAAGGGGCAGGAACGCATATATTGCCAGACCAACCCATGTGGTTCAGAAATGCCCGCTCAAAAGGAAGATCGCAAACGGCATTGCGTCCGGCATAAAAATTCAACAGACCATCAAAACCGATTGATTTTTCGGAACAGACAAAAGTTCCAACCGGTGTATTGGGTTGCAGTCCCCCACAAGTACCGATACGGACTAATTCCAATGACCGAAGGTGCTCTTTCTCTTCCCGTGTCTGAAAGTCGATATTTGCCAGAGCATCCAGTTCATTAATCACAATGTCGATGTTGTCGCAACCGATACCTGTAGATACGACCGTTATTCGCTTGCCTTTGTAAGTTCCGGTTATAGTCTTAAATTCGCGGCTTTCCACTTCGCATTCTTTGTTTTCGAAGTGAGAAGCTACGAGAGCCACCCGTCCGGGATCACCTACCAATATAACTTTGTCTGCCAACCATTCCGGCTTTACATGCAAATGAAATACCGAACCATCTCCATTAATGATTAATTCGGAGGAAGGAAAATACTTTTTCATGTTATTGAAAGGTTTTAGTTTTATAAATAAGTTCACCACAAATTACATAGATTAACCACTCTTTTTAAGAGATTATTCTTCTCCAGTCAGTTGTGGTATGCTGTGTAGTTTGTGGTGAATGATTTCTCTTTAATCACCCAGTGGTTTGCTGGTAGATCCGCCAATCGGCTTAGCTATATTTTCACGCATTGAGGTGTCAGCCTGGATGTTTTTCATCTTATAATAATCCATAATACCAAGATTTCCATTGCGGAAAGCTTCAGCCATGGCTTTGGGGACTTCTGCTTCTGCTTGAATCACATTAGCTCGGGCTTCTTCTGCTTTGGCTTTCATTTCCTGTTCGGTAGCCACAGCCATTGCGCGACGCTCTTCTGCTTTAGCTTGCGCAATATTCTTATCGGCATTTGCCTGGTCTATCTGTAGAGCAGCACCAATATTCTTACCTATATCGATATCGGCGATATCAATAGAGAGGATCTCAAAGGCAGTACCTGCATCGAGTCCTTTGCGTAGTACCAGTTTTGAGATAGAATCAGGATTCTCAAGTACTGACTTATGGTTTTCAGAGGAACCGATTGACGAAACGATACCTTCGCCTACACGTGCCAGGATTGTATCTTCACCGGCACCACCCACCAATTGACGGATATTGGCGCGTACCGTCACACGTGCTTTGGCTATCAACTGGATACCGTCTTTGGCAACAGCTGTTACGGGAGGTGTATCAATAACTTTCGGATTAACTGACATCTGTACGGCTTCGAAGACATCACGACCTGCGAGGTCTATAGCAGTAGCCATCTGGAATGGAAGTTCAATATTGGCTTTTGATGCCGATACCAGCGCATGAACTACCCGTTCCACATGACCGCCTGCCAGATAGTGTGCTTCAAGTTCGTCACGGGTTATGTTACTCAATCCCGCTTTATGTGCTTCGATCATACCGGGTACGATGATGTAGGGCGGAACATTACGGATACGCATCAGGAAAAGTTGTACCAGTGAAATATTAACTCCCGATACTTTGGCTGACAACCACAGGAAGAAAGGTACATAATGAAAGAAGAGAACCAGGAAGATAATACCTCCTGCTATCAAGAAGATAGTCAGATACATGGGTTCGACATTCATAATTGTGCTTGATTTTAAATGAATATTAGGATTTTAGTTTTTCGACAAAGATTATTCCATCAGTGATCCGATTGACTATAATCGGAGTTTTTTCATTCAGTAAACCATCCATTGATTTTACTTCTATGATATTCCCATTGATTTCAGCATTGCCAATCTGAGCCAGGCGGGTAATTGTGATACCCGTATCGCCCACTTTTACTTTTTCGGCAGCACTTCGGTCTATTTTGGATGTTATATCTTTCTTCAATGCGAGCTTATCCAGAGTTTTCGATCGCATAAACCAGACAAGCGAACCGATGCAGGCAACTCCTGAAATGATAAGTGTTGTGAATCCCGCCCCTGTCCCCAGATTGACAAAAGCGTAATAGTTGGCATAGATGATGCGAACCAAAGCCGAAATACCGGCAAGGCTGATACCCGGAATCACAAACAGTTCAACTAAAAAGAGTATTACTGCTGCAACAATCAATGCAATGATGATCAGTACATCCATAATTGGGTTATTTTAAATTTTGTTTTTCTGCGTTCCGGACTTCGATAGCCTGTTTATCCAGTTCTTTCGACATTTGGAATATCCTTTTCTCAAGATCACGGATAGCCGGAGCCATTTTCGTTTGTTCGTCTTTGTTAGACCGTGCAAATCCCTCACGTTGGTTAGTTAGTTTGTTAGTTTGCTGACGGTAGTCTTTCTCCATCTGTTCGTATTTCAAATACAGTTGTTTGGCTTTAGGAGATTTGAAATCCGTCAAATGATGATAGGTAGAATGGTCGTCAATAACAAACTCAAAATCGAAGTTTTGTTGTATGTCAGGTTTGTGGTTAATAGCTGCTTCAAGGCGTCGGCGGGCATCATCCACTATTTTCTGATCTTTCCAGGTACTCTCCAAAGAATGGAGTTGAGCTAACCCGATTATTTCTTCCGGATTCATTGCTTCGTAATTATAAGTCCGTTTGGATTCATTGGGTACGAAAACGTATATACAAACCTTGTCCTCGGGTTGGTGACGGTCGGAAGCGAACCATCCCAGGTTATTGTATTCATCGATGACATACATATAATCGTTGTAAGGAGAGTTGAAAGGCATTCCTACATTTTCCGGAACCAGATAGGTATCAGTATTAGTGTTATATCGGGTTACAAAAATATCGTATCCTCCCATAGAACCATCACCGTCGGAAGCATAATAGATAGTCACTCCATCCGACAATACGTATGGGTAATTGGCGTTTCCCGAGGCATTAATACTTCCCGGAAGTGGTTTCCCTTGACTCCATTCATCCAACATTTTGGTCTTGGACAGGATATTCAGGTTTTCTTCTCCTTGTTCGCTGTAATAAATGCGATTTCCGATTTCTGTTTCATAAACCGTTCCCGGATGATAACCTTTGGTTTTGAAATAATCATTGTAAGTGAAAAGTTTACCTGCCTCTTCACTTATTTTATAAGCTTTCAAGAAGTCGACCTTGTCTACTACAAAGCTATCGATGACACATACGTCTTCTACTCCTTTCAGCATGCGAAGATTTCCTTTTGCCTTTTCCAGCAGTTGTTCCGCTTCTTCTATGGGTTTCTTCCGTTTTGATAGGTCAGCTATGTATGTTTCATAGCAGTCTACCGCATCCTGAAACCGGTATAGATCATTGTAAGTTTGCGCAAGGTACAGCTGCCCGCTCGGAATTCGCTTTTTTACTGCAGTTTCCAGATACTTCAACGCTTCGGCTGCATCACCGGTTTTAAGACAACATACGCCATACCATAGATTATAATTACCGTTTGCCGGTTGCGATTTAACATATTTCTGGAAAACGGGTTTGGCTTCAGCATATTGTCCTTTACCGTACATGGCCCTTGCTTGTTCCAAGGTTTGTGCCGATACGCTTGTCAGGAGAAAGCATAATAGAAAGAATAGAATATTTTTTTTCTTCATAAATGGTCTCGGGTTATTATTCGGAAGTTCAAAAATACAAATTAATTGGAAATAAACCTTTTTTCTCTTCTTCTATTATGTTAATTCTTCTTTAAATCATTCTTTTCTCTTACTTTTGCAGCCGATTTTTAAAAGAGTTATGGCACAGATTACGGAAGAAGAGAAAACCATTCGGCGTATCGAAAAACGGTTTAATAAAGGGATAGTTCAATATGGACTGATAGAAGAGGGAGATAAAGTGCTTGTCGGTCTTTCGGGAGGGAAAGATTCTTTGGCATTGGTGGAATTATTAGGTAAGCGTTCACGTATTTTCAAACCTCGTTTTTCGGTGGTGGCAGTACATGTGGTTATGAAGAATATTCCCTATCAGAGTGATTTGGATTATCTTCGTGCACATGCTGAAAGTTATGGAGTTCCGTTGGTTGTTTATGAAACCTCATTTGATCCTTCTACTGATACCCGCAAATCTCCTTGCTTTCTTTGTTCGTGGAATCGGAGAAAAGCCTTGTTTACAGTTGCCAAAGAACAGGGGTGCAATAAGATTGCTCTCGGACATCACATGGACGATATTCTGGAAACACTATTGATGAATATTACATATCAAGGAGCATTCAGCACAATGCCTCCACGGTTAGTAATGAATAAGTTTGATATGACTATTATTCGTCCGATGTGTCTGGTGCACGAAGCAGACTTGCTGGAACTCGCGCAGATACGTGGATACAGGAAGCAAGTAAAAAACTGTCCATATGAATCGCAGTCGAGCCGTAGTGATATGAAAGGAATACTCCGCCAATTGGAAAAGATGAATCCGGAAGCCCGATATAGCCTTTGGGGAAGCATGACGAATGTACAGGAAGAGTTACTGCCTAAAGAAGTAGAATTTTAATTTCAAATATAAGTATGAAAGGTGTTTATGCAATTTCGTTATTGATTGTTTCCAATATTTTTATGACTTTTGCCTGGTATGGGCATCTGAAACTGCAGGAGACAAAAATGATCAGTAATTGGCCTCTGTATGGCGTGGTTTTGTTTTCATGGGTCATTGCGCTGGCAGAATATTCTTGTCAGGTTCCGGCCAATAGATTGGGGTTTAGTGGGAACGGGGGACCATTTTCATTAATGCAACTCAAAATAATACAAGAAGTGATCACTTTGATCATATTTACTGTCTTTTCTACTTTACTGTTTAAAGGAGAGTCATTACATTGGAATCATGTGGCTGCTTTTGTCTGTTTGATAGCGGCTGTATATTTCGTGTTTATGAAGTAGGCAGTTTGCGTCGGTATCTCCCGAAAGAATATCTCCGGAGAAAGGATATACATATTTCTCCGGGGATATTCTTTTTATTTATCAAGATATTGTTCCATGTTTTTTGTGAAATAGCTTTTCAACTCCCCTTTTTCATCACTGTAGATAAAATAAGCACCTATGTTTGGGTGTGATTTTGTAAATGCCTCCGCTTCATCCAATCCCATTACCATAAAGGCTGTAGCCAATGCGTCGGCAGTCATGCAATCCTCTGCAACTACGGTTGCCGAAAGAATGTTGTGTTGTACCGGATATCCGGTACGGGGATCGATGGTATGGGCATACTTTTTGCCATCTTTATAATAAAAGTTACGATAGTTTCCGGAAGTAGCAATGCCGACATCTGTCAACTTGAGCGTTGTTTGTATCTCTTGATTGAGGGATAACGAATCGTCTACCGGTTTGTTAATGCCGATTCTCCATGCTTCATCTTTGGGATTCAGTCCCTTTACGACCAGTTCTCCACCTATATCGATCATGTAGTTCTTAATACCTTTGCTATCCAGATACCGCGCTACCACATCTACTGAATAACCTTTGGCCACTGCACTGCAACTTAACATCACTCGGGGGTCTTCTTTTATTACTTTGCCGTCTTCCAGTTTCACTTTTTGGTAGCCTGTGATTTGGAGCAGGCTGTCTATCATGGTTGAGTCAGGGAAGGCACCCTTCTTGAAACCGAATCCCCATGCGTTGGCCAACGGAGCTACTGTAATATCGAAAGCTCCTTGGGTTTCGGCTGAGATTTCCATGGATCTGTTGAAACAGGTTTGGAAGAAAGTATCCGTTACAATTTCTTCGTTACGGTTGACACGGGTAATAACAGACGTGTCATTGAAAGGGGAGAGGGAACCGTCGAACCTCTTTAATTCAGCGTCAATTTCTGTTTTCAGATTACCGTCATATTGATAAGTAATATTATATACAGTACCGAATACAAGGCCGTTGATACTGTTGTAAGGTACCTGTTTATTGCGTTGAGCTAATATCCAGATCGTTCCCAGCAGAAGGATAGCCAGCCAAATAAAGCTTTTTCTTGTTTTCTTTTCCATAATGAATAAAAGTATGCAAGCGACAAACCTGTTTATGATTTTCCAGGGTCTTGTGGCTTGTGGTTGATAGCTAATTATTAAAGAATAAGTGTTCTATTAATATTTTGGTTCCGATAAGGATCAGTATAATCCCTCCCCATAATTCAGCACGGAGCTTTCGGGCAATACCACATCCAAAGCGGATGCCGAAGATGAGCCCTATAAGAGACATCAGAAAGGAGACAAATCCGATAATGCCCACCGGGTAAAGGATGGACGAGCAACTCTTAATACCCAGGAAAGCGAAAGACACTCCTATAGCCAATGCGTCAATGCTGGTTGCTATAGCCATTGTTATCACAACTTTCAAGCTTGCCGGATTAAATCTTTGGCAACAATCTTCTTCTTTAAAGGATTCTTTAATCATCCGTCCTCCCAGGAAAGCCAAGATGGCAAAGGCGATCCAATGATCAACCGATTCAATAAGATGACTGAATGTACTTGCTCCCAGCCACCCTAATAGAGGCATTATAGCTTGAAAAAGTCCAAAAAAGAATGCCATGACGAGCATAGGCCGCCATTGGATACGTTTTAAAATAATACCGCTTGCAATAGAGACAGCGAGACAGTCCATCGCTAAACCAATTGCAAGCAGCCAAATTTCTAATCCTGTCATGTCGTTAAAATGGTAGTTTATAAATCAGGGTATATGTGATACCTATGTTTGAAGAGTCATATTCACCGAAACCCGGTACATACCATGGATTTCCATGTTCGTTGACTGAAGCCGAGGTCTTGAACTTAAAGCGTAAGGTCCATCCCATATAGAATCTTTTATAGATTTGAACGTTTACTCCGGCTACTAACTCAAGCCATTGCATATTGGATTTTAGTCCATTGTAATGATAAGGTACACTTCCTCCCCAGATACCGTCTATTAACCCCGGATTGGCCATACTTCCGCCATAAATAGGGTCGGAAAAGGGTGTACTTGAGATGTCGTATTTGAAACTGCTGAATCCATAACGCAGTCCCACATACAAATATTCTTTAACGACATTATAATCTACTCCGATACGGAAGTAAGGGGCTGCACTTTTGTAATGGATACCATTATCGCTCCAAGTATCTGTCTGTCCGAAACCTATTTCTGCTGTGGGGATAAATTTCCTTTTTAAGTTCACCCGTACATTTACTTCGGAACTTAGAAAATCCCCTCCAAGTAGTTTACTGCCTAACCCAAATAAGTCTACACCTACATACGTACCATTATAAAATGGAATCGTATCCACTTTTATCTCCTCTTTAGCTTTCTCTTTAGTGGAGGGACGTGCATTCGGTCTTTGTTGTTGTGCATGGAGCGGAAGACTGAATGCAAGACACAGCAGACTAACGATTGTAGCGGTAGAATATTTTAAGATTTTCTGTTCCATTAATGTTAGCTGCATTTGATTTGATATATATGGAGTCTATGCTATGATATTTCTTTTTATTGGTATCTGTATAATCGATCGGATGAATACTGATAATGTTTTGTTTCATACTGTATCCACAATCCATAGATTGGAAGTAGGGAGTATTGGTTTGTCGGATAACCATTGTATCTCTTAACAGGGGGGTATAATGAAACACAAGAATGGTAGAGTCACTTGTGTAGCGTAGAGGAAGGGCGATATCATGAACCTTTTTTTGATTATTGATGATAATTGAGTCAGTTCCGAACGCTGTTACGGTCAGAGAGTCAAGAGTGTCGTTCAGTACGGCTTTTGTTTCCGGATTGATGGTATACATATTGGCATAAACCATCGGACGTCCGGTCATGGAGCAGTCGCTCTCTTCCGAGCAAGCAGAAAAGATAGCACCGGTCAGTGGGTAAGCTATCATCAGGAAGAGTATCAGTTTTATTAATTTTTTCATCGTACAGGTTTCATTTATCATTCATTATATTATTTTTTCTATCAGGTAATTGTTACGTTCCGGAGCGTTTCGTGAGATCAGTTCACCAAGGAAACCAGCCAGGAATAGCTGTGTTCCGATAATCATGGCAGTCAGTGACAGATAAAAATAAGGGGAGTCTGTTACCAGGCGGTAAGGCATGCCGTGATTCATATTGTATAACTTACTGGCTCCTACAATAACCACTGAGATGAATCCCAGTATGAACATCAGTGAACCTAACAATCCGAAAAAGTGCATCGGCTTAATGCCGAATTTGGAAAGGAACCAGAGAGAGATTAAGTCAAGATACCCGTTGAAGAAACGGTTCCACCCGCCAAATTTGGTCTTTCCGAATTTACGTGCTTGATGATGTACCACCTTTTCGCCGATCTTCTGAAATCCGGCATTTTTTGCCAGATAAGGGATATAGCGGTGCATTTCTCCATATACCTCGATGTTCTTCACTACAGCTTTACGATAAGCTTTCAGTCCACAATTAAAGTCGTGGAGGTTATGTATTCCCGAAACTTTGCGTGCAGTCGCATTAAATAATTTGGTAGGCAAAGTTTTCGATAGCGGATCGTATCTTTTTTGTTTATATCCTGAGACAAGGTCATACCCTTCTTCGGTAATCATGCGATATAGTTCCGGTATTTCGTCGGGACTATCTTGCAAATCAGCATCCATAGTGATTACTACATCGCCCTCGGCTCGTTCGAATCCGCAATATAGGGCAGGTGATTTCCCGTAATTTCGTCGGAATTTGATACCTTTTACTGTGCTCGACTGTTTTTGGAGTGATTCGATAATCTCCCATGAACGGTCGGTACTACCATCATTTACAAAGATAACTTCGTACGAAAAGCCATTGGCTTTCATCACTTTCTCAATCCAGGCATAAAGTTCCGGGATGGATTCTTCTTCATTGAACAACGGTACTACAACAGATATATCCATTTTTTATATGAATTAGATATTATAAATTATAGAGGTTGTACCTCCGGTGATTTGGGCTTTCGCATTACAAATAAGGCAGTGGGGACGGCTAATATGCTGCCATAGAACACATTTTGCGACATCAGTTGCATGGTAATGTCTATCGGTGTCAATGTACTGATCATTTCCATCACTTCTTTGAGTTGTCCGATATAACCTTCTACGCCTGGTACATCTTTATTAGTCAATTCGTCAAACATTCCCATATAGGTGTTTACAATAAAACCATGGTCGATGAACCGGAAATAAATATAATGAGCTACTGCCGTAAGGAGTGCCGCAAACATATACATAAAGACAATAAATACCCATGCTTGCAGAAAACGGATGGAACCGCCACATACTTTGTCGCGATAGGTACGTGCGTAATAATATCCCATAAACGGAACTCCTAAAGTCAGTCCGAAAAACAGGAATAAAAGAAATGGAATAGATAATCCCAGTGGGAATAGAATGAACTTAAGTATCCAGTATACTCCCATATAGGTGCCAAAATGCATGGCATATTTTTGTAAGTTACTTCTGCTCTCTGTCATTTTATTAATAAATAGCGCACAAAGGTACAAATAATATTGGTTGGTATGGAATTTATGCCTGTTAAAGTTAATAAAGCTATCCGGACAGAAAAAAAACATTTTTTTTTCGATTTTAAATCTCTGAAAAGTAGGTGCTTACTGATGAGCCTTACAAAAAAAAGCAAGCCCCCTATTGCAGGTTTAATAAAAATACCTACCTTTGCACCCGGGTAAGTCCTATACGGCCAGCTCCCTTCGAATCCTCCAGGGCTTGATCGCAGCAAAGGTAGTTGGTTGTAGCGGCGCGATATAGTAAGCTTACCCACTTGCCTCTTTAGCTCAGTTGGCCAGAGCACGTGATTTGTAATCTCGGGGTCGTTGGTTCGAATCCGACAAGAGGCTCAAAAAAAGAAAAGCATCTCGGTACTGAAAAACCATCTGTTTTTTCAGATCAGCCTTCTTGAAGAGCAAAAGTGAGAGTCGCCAAGTTAGAAATACTAACTTGGCGACTTTTCTATTTTTTTTAAAGCAAGCTCTTGAAACGCTTGATAGCCTCGTATGGACAGGCAAACACTTATCTTGATTAATTATGTAAAAAAGCAGCTTCCCTTAAATTAATTTGAAGATCCTCTTGATATTTGCTGCAAAGATGACCATAGCGCCTTGCGGTTGCATACAAGAGATCCCGTACGACAATGTCCTGTCGTATCCGAATACCTGCTTTAGTTCCGTGTTTTTCGCTTCTGTTTTATACCTTATACTTTAAGGTCTTCCATATCTTGAAAGATCAACTGCGAGCCCCCGTATGAGTAGCATCAACTATGATGGCTTTCGATTTCATAATGCCTTTCTCGATTGCTATGGACACAGTCTTGCCGATTAGTTAGAAGGATCAGCAGATCTTTGGACAAATCAAGAACCTGATCCTTACGAGGGTGCTTTTTCAGTGCCCTGAAGATTTTCGGGGGCAGCTTTTTATTTGGAGTATCATTTAAATTAGGGACAAGGACCGATCTTTGTTTTGAAAATAAAGTGTATCATGAAGCAGGAAAGTGGAGACGGTTTTAGTACATTATACCATATTCCATTTTACTTCTGTATGTTTGGTTTGGAACTATATTATTCTGTGTAAATCATCTTTTTAGTCATCCCTCCGTCAATCGTGATATTTTCACCGTTGATAAAGTCATTTCCTTCTTCACAAAGGAATCTACACATGCGGGCTATATCTTCCGGTTTACCGACTCTTCTTGAAGGGTGTTGTGCATGATCCTCCGGACGGAGACAATCGTAGTCATGGGTTTGTATCCAGCCCGGCGCAATAGAATTGACTGTGATATGAAATTGAGCAAGTGACAAGGCTAACGCATGTGTTAGTGAATAGATTCCCCCTTTAGAGGCTGCATACCCCTCGCTGCCGGATTCACTCATTAAATATCTGGTAGAGCAGATGTTGATGATTCTTCCGTACGGATTGGGTGTTGTTTGTGATTGACGGTGGACAGCCATGAAGTGTGAAGTAATAAATACCGGGCGTAGATTAATGGATAGAATCCTGTCGAAATCTTCTACGCTTGTTTCAGTGATAGGAGAGAAGTCACTGATGCCTGCGTTATTGATCAAGACATCAATGTCATCCCATTCCTCAATGATGCGTTGCATGCAGTGTTCAAGCATATCCTTGTCACTTATGTCAACTTGATGGAAAATGGCTCCTGTTTCTTCTGCAGTACGCTTTCCTGCTATTTCGTCTTTGTCACAAAATGCCACCCGGTACCCATTTTTACAGAATATTTCTACAATAGCTTTACCAATTCCATTGGCTCCTCCCGTTACAAATACTCTTTTATGATTATATGGCTCTGTTGTCGTTTGAGCCGCTTGTTCCGTTTTAGCAGAGTGAGTGATATTCGTTTTCTTTTTGCCATATTTGCGTGCTTTTTCCCAAGCCGCTTTTCTGGCTTCGTATTGCTCGTATTGTCTTTCGATATAATTGTCTGCCATAATATTTAGGTATTCAAATTGGGTATAGGGTAATGATTCTTAGGTTGTTTATTTGCACCGATGCTGCATATTGGACTAATTGATTACCAATAGTTTGAAACTTAAATGGTAGAAAAGTCCGTTTTGCCCTTCTTTTTCTTCGCTGAACGAATGCAAAGATAGTGCGTTTTTCTGTCATAAGAAAGCAAGTGAAAAATACTTTTGAGAAACATTGTGTGAAATCATGTTTCCGGACATTGATTTACAGGTGTTGTTGTGGATGAATTGCAAAGTATAACTGGTAGTGTTTATGGTGTGGGTTCAACCCATCTCATGAATCTTACGCAGTGCAGGAAAAGACAATCTGATATATATATGTATGATATTATCCTATATGCTGCAGATTCGCATCAGCGAGAGAGAGACTTGTTTAAAAATGAGTTTTATCGTTTAGCTGATTGATATCGTCCTAAAACGAAAAATATATCAGAGAAAGCTTGCCAACAATATAATAAACTTGTTACCCAAGGCAGTATGCTATCGAAGCATTTATAAGATTCTTACATTATTGCTTTAAGGGGGATTGGGATAATCATGAGGTTGATAGTTAGGTTTTTAGGTTTATAGTGTCTTGCTTGTTCTGACTTTTCTTATGGCATTTCCAGATTGTGAACAGGTTGGCAAAGTAGCATCACGTTTTGCCAACCTGTATTCTTTGGAATTTATTCGACCGGAATGTAGATTTCGGTTAATAATTCTTCGGGAAGAGTACATGAAGGATCATTAAGGTATCTTTCGGCACTGGGTTCATCTCTCAGGGTACACTCCATTTCGGGTAAATATTTGCCGTAAATTGTATCATATACAGCTTGTAACTGATCGTATGGCCCCTGGTAGAGGAAGGTTGCATAACGTCCCGCAGGCAATTGTTTGAATCCGACATTTCCTTTTGGAGTTGCGCTTGTTGGTAACAACATACATACATCCGTCCGAAGTTTTCCGGCGGGAGTCACTTTAGGATCATCATGGTAGATGCAGAGAGGTGAAGGATCTCCCATCGGAAGCTTCTGTTCTTTCACAAACTGAATCAGACGTATCCAGGTGCCTGCATAGTCATTGAGTTTATAGTCACCGAAGAGGCGGATATAAATTGCATTTCGTTGGGGAAGTTCCCTGATTTCCTTTTTCAATTCCAGATCCGGTTTGATAATGGCTGGTTTCATAATTACAAAGTTTTTATTATTACGATATTTTGTTGGTGAAATACCATACATCTGTTTGAATATTTTGGAGAAAGAGGATGGAGAAGCATATCCGATCCGGTAGGCAATATCAGCTATTGGAGCGGATGAGTAGCGTAATAGGCGGGCTGCGGCCTCGGTGCGTGTCCGGACGATAAAAGTACCGACGGGCTCGCCTAAAAAAGCTTTCATGATGCGGTGAAAATAAAAAGGAGAGAAATGGGAAATCCTGGCCAGTGATCTCAGGTCAATTTCTTCACCTAAGTGGAGATTGATATAATCTACCACTGCATTCACACACTTCTGATACTCTTCTTGCGTTGTCTTTTTTCCTTCCATGATTCAATTGGTATTTCAATGCTGCAAAGATAGGGTGAAAAGAGAGAAAGGACTTGTCCGATGTTGCGGAATACAAATAAAAATGCGATTGGTCTTATTCGGGGACAGGGCTTGCCGGATTCATTTAGGGAGCGCGGCTGCCGGTTACTTTCTATTCGGGTATTCATAGGCTTGGAGCAGAATTGGTTTTAAGAGATATAAAAAGAATCGGGAATAAATCCGATAGGATACGTCAACGGGATGTTTTAAGTTTAAAAGTTTGATATAAAAGATTGGATATGTATACTCGGATTTACATCCTAAAAAAACAGGACAAAAAGCTTTGGATTCACTTGCCCGGAAGTTAACCTCCAACCCTCGGACGTACCTTACTAAAGTTTCTTTTGTCTCTTGGATAAATTGTTGTCTCCACGTCGAACTCTTCATCTTAGCGGCTAAGATGTGCATCTTGGCAGGCAAGATATACATCTTGGCGGCTAAGATATGTATCTTGCCAGCCAAGATACAGTTTAATTGCTTCTTTTAACAAGTTTTCTTCCAATACTTCAGAATTCGGGGCAGAATGATATCCTATTTAATAATTTACGATTCAGCCTCTTCCTGCCTTTTTTGAAGCTTTCGGACCTTTCTGAAAAAATAAACAAATAAGCCCGTCTTACAAAAAATGATTTGATATGGGAATATCCGAAGTATTCATAAGATGGATTAGTACACAGCTGCCTTGCCTCCAGATGTTACTCTTTGATCATTGTCAGCAACATCTTAAACCTTTCAATAGCTGTCAGTGCATGCGGCGCGTTGGCCGGAAACACGATACTTTCTCCGGCTTTCACCGTAAACTCCTGACCGTTTACTATCATATTCGCACTTCCTTCCAATATTTGTACCAAAGCATCGAACGGGGCACGATGCTCACTAAGTCCTTCTCCTTTGTCGAACGAGAATAGAGTGATATTCCCGGCAGGACTCTTGATCAACTGTTTACTGATAATTCCTCCTTCGGAATATTCCACTAATGAAGGCAGGTGGAGTACGGCTCCCTTTTTAAAAGACTGTTCCATATTCAATATTGTTTTTTGAGTAGATACGAAGATAGAACGTTTGAAGAAAAAGATTGTTTATCTGTTTCTTTTTTCTACCTTTGCCGCATATTCATTATTAAGTCATTGATCTTCCGAATGAAACTCTGCATATAGCTACGCTCAACGAATAGCTCCCGATTTATAAAGCTATTCAGCTATCGGACAGATGCTCCGGCGTCTTTCCCCGAGTTTTTTATATCCGTTTATTTACCCGTTACGTACATATAGGTACAACCGGACTCGTATGTCTGTTTGATACCTGAATGTGCCGTTTTCATTCAATTGAGCAATGAATTATACTTATCGACAAATAGGACTTATCAATTATCCTGTGATGCTGAGCATCCTGATGGAACAGTTAATCAATATAACCGATGCTATTTTTTTAGGACATGTCGGTGAAGTGGAATTGGGAGCTTCCGCTCTTGCCAGCATCTATTATCTCGCTGTTTACATGTTGGGATTCGGTTTCAGTCTGGGTCTGCAAGTGATGATCGCCCGCCGTAACGGTGAGAGGCGTTATGCCGAAACAGGCAGAACCTTCTTTCAAGGGTTGTTTTTCTTAAGTGCGCTGGCTGTCCTTCTGAGCTTCTCTTCTTATTTCTTTTCACCATTTATCCTGAAGTATTTCATTCACTCGCCTGAGATCTATCGTGCCGTGACCGATTACCTGGATTGGAGATGTTTCGGCCTGCTGTTCTCTTTCCCGTTTCTGGCCTTCCGTTCTTTTTATGTTGGCATCACCCGGACCAATGCTTTGTCGTGGGCGGCGATGACGGCTGTTTCAGTCAACATCCTCTGCAACTATCTGTTTATTTTTGTTTGGGGTAAGGGAATAGCAGGTGCGGCCTTAGCCTCTTCTCTGTCTGAGGCTGCTTCCCTCCTGATCGTTGCCGTTTATGCTTGGGTGAAAGTGGACGGGAGAGAGTTCGGACTTAAACCCCTATATGACAAACGGTTGTTGGTCGAACTGCTGCGTCTCTCCCTATGGAGCATGTTACACGCTTTTATCAGCGTTGCTCCGTGGTTTCTGTTTTTTGTAGCAATTGAACGGTTGGGGGAGGTGCAACTTGCTGTTTCCAATATTATAAGGAGCATTTCTACCGTCTTCTTTGTTATTGTCAATTCGTTTGCCGCTACTACGGGGGCACTGGTCAGTAACCTGATTGGAGCGGGGGAGAGGCGATTGTTGTTTCCGCTCTGCCGGAAAATTGTGAAGTTAGGTTATGCAATTGGTTTTCCTCTGATAGTATTGGCTGCGTGTTTTCATCGGCAGATTGCCGGGCTTTATACGGATAGTACCCGACTGATAGAAATGTCAGCCGTCCCTTTTATAGTGATGTTGTTTAATTATGTGTTTGCCTTGCCGGGATATGTGTATATCAATGCGGTGACGGGTACGGGAAAAACCCGTACCGCCTTTCTGTTTCAGTTGACAACGATTGCTGTCTATCTGGCCTATTTATATCTGCTGAGCCGATATGCCGGAGTCCCTTTGGCTGTCTATCTGATGGCGGAATATCTTTTCGTGATTTTGTTGGCTATCCAGTCCGTCCTTTATTTGCGGGCGTCATCGTAACATTTCCTTTTTCAGGTAGAAGCATAAATGATCGTATATATGGCCGTCATAAGTCGTTTCCGCTTCGTGGAGGATACCTTCGTATACAAATCCGTGCCGTTCCAGCAAATGTCGGGAGCGGGTATTATGCGGATAGCAGTTTGCCGAGATCAAATGCAGCCCCAGTACGTTAAATCCATAATCCAATACGGCATGTGTTGCTTCCGAAGCTATTCCTTTTCCCCAATGGCACTCCTTCAGCCAGTATCCTAACATGCGTGTCCGGGGATTCTCCCGTTTGGGATCGGGAATAATGCCGATAGAACCCACCAGAGAATTATTCTCTTTCAGAATCATAGCAAAGACTCCTTCATTCCCCATAAATACCGTATGCAGGATTTCTTTGGAGTCTTCGATACTTTTGTGAGGTTCCCAACCGGCGTTATTTCCCAGATTCGGGTTCTGGCAGCATTCAAAGAGTTCCTGTAAGTCCGTTTCCCGGAAAGGTCGGAGAAGGAGGCGTTCGGTTTTTAAAGTGATGGTGTCCATAAGATTATAATTCATATTTGGAGTACAGTGAAATTGGATTCTTCTGCAAAGATGGTATTTTTATTTCTAACCTTGCACGGTCTATCTCTTTTTTATTATCCGATTTACCATATCTTTGGCGGAAAATCCGGAAAAACAATGGATTCAATTTCGGAAGTGTAAGCCCTCGTTTATAGTTGACAAAAAAACAAGTATCCCGGCTTTCCCCCGAAGAGTCCATCCATGAGGTGAAGAAGCGAATTTTAGAATAAACCATCTGAAAATCAATGTCTTTAAAAAGTAAGATTTCTATCCTCAAAAGCTTTGTTTTAACACAGAGTTAAAGCTTGTTCTTTGGATGTGAATAACAAGTTCTTTAAATGCAAAAGACTTATTATTTGCACATAAGAACCTGACAACCTGCAAAAGGCGTTAACAATGTTAATTGAAGAAAGGTATAAGGATGAAGATATCGGTTCAGACGGTGCAAATTCACTTCTGAAACTTGAGTTATCTTATTCAGCCGGTGTCTGGTTTTTCTTATTAAAGCAAGCAAAAAGGACAATTATCAACTTGAAAATAAAGAAATAAAGAATTTACCACCAAATTTGAAGAAGAACCTCTAAACTAAACAATACATAATTTAGATAATGTAGAGAGAATTTATGATTCTAATAATGAATGTATCATGTGTGTGTCAAAGGAAACTGCTTCTGAAAAAAACGTCATTATAAGCTCTTTATATTAAATATTATTATCTATATTTGCGTTCATAAATCAGATGGACCCTTTCATAATGGAGCTATGTGTAGTACTTGAAAAACAAACAAAACAGTAGCTCTGATAATTGGCTGCTTGTCTTTAAAAGCATATCGAGTGCACCTTATTGAAAAAAGATGTATGCTGACTGTAAATGTACTTGCGATATACCCATATATATATAATAAATGCAAAACTTAAGCCCCAACCAACTAATATGCCCTTATTATTCTCCGGATTATAAGGTTATACCTCAGTACATCGAAATGAAAGCCGGGGAATCTCTGGAACTATGCAGTAAAACAAGTAATTATTTTGTTTTCTTATTTACGGGAGGTATTATCATTGATTTTAATCACTATATCAACCGTCCTATATCTGAAAATGAAATGTTCTTCTTACCCAAGAATAATAAATTTAAATGGAAAGCAATTACTAAAACAACCCTGATGCTTACAGGGTACAATGCATCGGTTTTTCCATGTTCGAATGTGAAAAATAAAATACTTTTCAAGAGGAAAAGTACAGTGAAATTCCTATGCCGGGGTATTCCTATGAAAGAGGAAATGAAAAGTCTGGTTTATCAAATTAAAAACTATGTAGATATTGGAATAAACTGTCACCATCTATACCTTCTCAAATGCAAAGAAATGCAACTGTTGTTCAAGCATTTTTATACTCAGGAAGAAATAGCACAGATATTTTATATGTCATTGGGTAACAGTCCGCTTTTTGTCGAAATAATTTTAGGTAATTACTCAAAAGTGAAAACCTCAAAAGAATTAGCTCACTTGTTGGGATACAGTATGAGACAATTTGAGAAGCTTTTTAAAGAAAACTTTGATGAAACCCCTTATAAATGGATGCAAGAACGTAAAGTCAAGCAAATCCTTCAGAAACTAAAGGATCCCGATATTCCATTAAAGCAAATCATGTACGAATTTAAGTTTAACACCTCCTCACACTTTAATTTCTATTGCAAGAAGCATTTAGGGGGGACTCCGATGCAGGTAAGAAACGGACATAAAGACAATCTTATATCTAAATAGATTACCCGTTGTTGATTCGCAGTATTTCTGCGCTGATTGGTAGTTTATATGTGGATCTATAGGGTTATATTTGCAACAATTTAAGAAGTGATCTTAAACGATTGGGAAGATTGTTGCAAATTAGCAACTCTGCAATGATGGTTTTGCTCGATCCATGAGCAAAAACCGGTGTGATAGGATCCAATTTCAGGCCATTACCTTTTGAACAGCGCTTGTCCTAACAGAGTTTCCGAAAGCGCTTGTTCAGAACATTTGTGACATATTTTTTTTCTCGGTGTTAAAGCATAAAAAAAGGACGATGCTTGTACTGTGCGTATTTGTCGAAATCACCTTTCTTTGTTGCCGAAAAATTAATTATGTTATACTCAAATTAAAATTTATGGCAACAGTAAAATTAAAGCTAAACAAATCGAGAGCATTGAAAGACAGAAGTTACCCTGTGGTATTCCAACTTCTTCACCAGAGGAAAAAAGAGATTGTATATACTAAATACCGTATGAAGGAAAATGAATTTATACCAGTTTTAGAAAAGGTCAGTTCCAACAATTACGCCGATTGCAAGATCAGCCGGGAACTACATAAGATGACCAGATCGTTCTATCTGCAGATAAAGCGGCTTGAAGCGGCTGGAGATGAATATACCGTGAATGACATAGCTTCCGCTGTTGCTCACAAATCTGCGAGGAAATACATCTTATTAGATTTTATTGACTCACAGATAGCCTGGAAAAAGTCAATGAAAAAAGATGGTATTGCGGCAGCCTATCGCAGCACACGTTCCTCTCTGGCAAAATTTATCGGCTCAAAGCAGGTGAAAATGTCCCAGATCAACCAACGGTTCGTAACCTGCTACAAGGATTTCTTGTCTTGCAATGGAGTCAGTGAGAATACGGAGGCATATTATATGCGTAACTTCCGGACTTTATATAACCTGGCTGTAAAAGACGGCTTCGTGCCCAAATGTACTTATCCGTTCAAAGACGTTTGCACCAAACCGTGCAAAACCGTAAAACGGGCTTTGGATAAGGAGCAGATGTTGCGGTTAACGCAATTCGAACTTGAATCGAATCCGGAACTGATGCAATCCCGGGCTCTCTTTTTATTCGGCTTCTATGCCCAAGGAATGGCTTTTGTAGACATTATTTTTTTAAGATGGAAAAATATTTGTGGAAATTCAATAAACTATAGGAGGCATAAGTCAAAACAGACTATTCAGATAACAATTACTCCCCAGATTCAGGCTATTCTGGATGAATACGGGATTAATAAAGAGAATGTGGATAACTATGTATTCCCTATAATCAAACCTGTGATTAACCCTCAAACGGATAAAAACGAATATGAACAATACCGCGTAGCTTTGGGGCGGACAAACAGGCACCTGAAAACCATATCCGAAAAATTGGGGATTGCTCCGTCACTGACAACATATACGGCTCGTCATACTTGGGCAACATTGGCGAGGGAATATGGCGCACCCGTTGCTACAATCAGCACCGGTTTAGGCCACACGAAAGAAGAAATGACCTTGGTATATCTTAAAGAACTCGATCGGACTAATCTGGAGAGAATCAATGGTTTGATCAACAGTTTATTATAATGCAGAGTCATCTTATTTTAAAAAGGTGTGTTTTATAACACTCTATTCTATAATAGAGATGCAATTAGCAAAATCATAGGATATATATGCTTCACACTGCAAAGATAGGCCATCTGCAATTTACATTTATTGCCAAAAAGAATGTTTTTTTTACATTTTGTATTTGCGGATATAATTTATGCAAAAACTACTGATCCATAGCCTGATACTTCATAATCAGCTCTTTTGGCGTACAATCGAAATGTTGTTTGCAATAATGTGTAAAATGAGCCTGGGAATCAAAATTGAACTCCTCCATTAACTCTCCAATCGTAGTTTCCGATTCCATCACCTTATTTAAAATACGCTGATTACGTTGTTTCAGCAACCATTGTTTGACCGTTGTTCCAAATACCTGCTTAAACTTACTGTAAAAGTTACATTTTCCCATGTTTGAAAGTGAAATAAGTTCATTCACATTATTTACTTTGGCACAGTTCTCGATGATAAAATCTTTGAATGACAACTCTGCTGCCAGAATCGGATAAAACAAAAGAGCTAATTCTTCTTTGGTATAAAAGCCTCGCAGTAAAAAAAACAATTCCTGCTGCAACAAACTATGGAAATGTCCGCAGCCCATCTTCTGCTTCAGGCAATGCGTTACAAGCTCCAGAAAAGGAGGTAGCGGATAACGTATATCGACCGGTTCAAAATTATAATTGAGTTTGCTGCAAAGTCCTGTTAACGATTGCAACGCAAACTTATCACAGAGATTCAAAGGGATTCCGAACGACAATGAAAGCAAGCGGGTACCTGCCGTTACCTCTATTTTTATTGTGGCCATTTTAGGTAACAAAATGATTGATCCCATTTGGAATTTTCGGTCTTTGTACTGATTATAGTTAATGACACATTCTCCCTCAAGCAAGAATACGATATAGTTCCATAAAATCTCCTTTTCCAGTATGACTTCATCCTTTTTAAACTCAATATATTTGAATCCATTTACCAACTCTTCATGGTAATTTCTACATGACAGATGCTCCTGTATATAGAGCAGTTCGTTCAGCGATGTTTTCTTATTCATAAGTTGTTCTTTTTGTTTCTTTTTCTCGTTTTGTTTCAGCAATGTTTCAACATGATGCCGGAAATCAATTCATATAGTATTGAAACACTGCTGATTCTCTTGTTGAGAAGAAATGATTCTATAATTATTTAATATTCCTTAGGAACTGGAAATTTCTAATGAATTGTTAATCATGATTTTAGAATTGTTTTTATCGCTAATAAGTCTCTATTATAGAATAGAGCTTTAAACCAAACGAAAAAAATATTTTAAATTAATTAAACATCAACGAATGAAAGTAAAAAGTTTATTATTGTCCATGTGCGCGATAGCGGCATTGGCAAGTTGTTCGCAGAACGACGACGAGATTCCCGGTGGAGAAAGCAATGCTCCGGAAGCGAAAGTCATCATTAAATTAACCGGAACCGGTGAACGGGCAAGCAGCAGAGCGTCGGGGATACCTAATGATCTGGACGCCCAAAATGGTACGGTAAATAATCTTACAGTGTTTATCTTTAACAAGGATGGAGTCGTTATTACGAAGAAATATATCGGTACTCCGGCATCTGTGAACGCCAATAGTGTGTCAACCACGACGGACGCTACAGAAGTGGCTGTGATAGCCAATACAGGAGACCTGACGGGTGCAGGCCAACTGTTTGCCACTGTTTCAACTAAGACTGCCCTGAAGGCTGTGCTAACGGATATACTGAAGACTCCTGATACTCCAGCCGGCGGGATAACCCAAAAGGATGCTAATCTCTATATGTCGGGGATAGGCAATTTGGATCCGTTTGTGAAAAAAGACGAGACAATGCAAGCTTCTGTAACAATACAGTTACACTTCTTAGCAGCCAGAATACAGCTCACGAAAATTACATTTAATGGTGGATCGGTTCAGGACAACAAATATGTCCAGAATAATGATTTCGCCACGACTGATGATGCGAACTTTACCATCACCCGCGTTTACCTGATGAGCGTACAGAGAATGACACAGTTCCTTCCTACTACCGATGCCGGTGCTGACTATATCGCACAAAACCAGAAAAAGTATACCGGCGGTGTAGCTTGGACCGCTCCATGGGCAGCCCCGGCACCCACCGACTTCAAACAATACGATGAGTACAACATAGAGGCCGCTGCTGACAAATTTGTCGAAGGAACCGCTGCCGCAAAGAATTCAATTTCGGATATCGGACATTGGTATACCTTCACAAACGACGGCGTTTCGGATATCGCCAATCATCCGACAGTACTCGTAGTTGAAGTGAAATGGAGAAAGACAATGGCAACAACAAAACCTAAGGCTGATGCAGTTAACGAGACCAAGTATTTTGCCACTTACTTCGGAGGTGGAGACAAGGATGAACTTAAAGCGGGTCAAACATATAGCGTAGTCCTGAATTTGAAGGGTAACTTTAAACCTGAAAACCAAGGCGGTAGCGGTGGTGGTGGTACTACCGACCCGACTAAACCGACCGTTAACAGTTCCGTAAATGTTACCGTTACTGCAGCAAAGTGGGCAAATCCTATAAATGTCGAAAAAAGCTGGCTCTAATTCCCGGCTTGCGATTGCGATCGACAGTTCCCTTTTAAAGGGCATGCTTGCTGATTAATAAATAGCTGCCGCGGCAGTGTCCGCGGCGGCTATTTCAAACTACCAAGAACTAAAATAAGAAAGAATCTCCATTATGACAGGTGCCTATAAATTCCGGTTCATCCCGGAGATCGTATATTATCTGTTCACACTGCTGCTGTTGTCGGGATGCATAGCCGAGAATACCGATGATTGTTTCAAGGGTATCCCGCTGAAGGTGAATCTGCCCGCAGATATACCCGCAGAAACCATACAAGATATGAACCTCTATGTATTCAATGACAAAGACTTGCTGCTCGACATACTCCCCGTGAACGGTATGGAACCTGTTATCCTTAATTATCCGGGCATCCCCACCTTTCATTGCGTAGCCATGGGCAACACGCAGGACGGTACGATGCTCGTCAGCCCCCTGAAAAAGGGCGATCCATGCTCCGACGGTTTCATATCACTGAAACCCTCCGTATCTACAAGGGCGGAACAGGGCATATTTACCTCTCCCTCCGACTTGTTCTACGGAGAGCTTGAAATAGAAAACAATACAACGTCCAACGGTGGCGGAGAACATACCATAGAAGTCTCCCGCATGACGGCGTCCATGAATATAACCCTGCGAGGCTTGCAAGATCTCACCGGCACGAACGACGGTAATTACTCGCTCGTTGTCCGCGAAACAAGCAGCCGCATGGATTTTAACGGAAATTACGGAGGCGCTCCCGCCTCTTATTCCCCGGCATTGAATCCGGCGGCAAACAAAGATTTTGAGGTTCCCATGTTCCGGCTTTTTCCTACGGCAGAAGGCAATGGGCTGACAATAGACATCTACCACAACCGGTCTTTGCTTAAAAGCATAACGGCGGATGGCAGCGGCAAACCGATTGTCCCCATAGTAGGCAAAACCACTAACCTTTTGTTGGATTTCAAAGCTTCGGTGGATGTGGAGGTTGAAATTACAGGTTGGGGGGAAACCGTTGTCTGGAAAGAATACAATTGATTCTTTTATCTCTGGAGAGATATAAAGAAAAAGATTAAGAATATAAATATGAAGATAAAAACTGACTATATAGCAAGACCGGACAGATTGGTTATACTCTTATGGATAATCATGCTGACGGGAGCTTGCCGGAACGATGACAGCTACAGCGTGCAGCAGGACGATCCCGTTCTTGTCAGGCTGTCCGTATCCACTTCCGATGCGGGTACGCCTTCGGCAGGCAATGAGATCGGGGAGATTCAGTCTGTTTACATTCTTCAGTTCAATGCCGACGGTGATACTTACGGAACCCTGCGTTACGTGGCGGAAGGAACAAAGACTGGCGATGGAACCTATTCTGCCACCCTGTTGCAGAGTGTAAGCTCCTCTGACAACTATAAACTTGTTATCCTCGCCAATATTTCCGGCTCCGGCTTTCTTTACGGTCTGTATGGCAAGAGCTACGAAGAGGTGCAACAAGCCTGCGCGAGTGAAGCAACGGCCGATCCTCTCGATTTCAGTAGTACCCCGTTTCCCATGTTCGGGGTGATTGAGGGAGGTAAATCCGTACAGGTGAGTCAAGGTTCCGTTTATTCCGGCAATACAAAGTTGGTTCGTGCCGTGGCACGTGTGGATATCGGTGTCGGCACGCCTAAAAAAGATGTGAGTGGTATTATTACCTCATGGATTAAAAACCAAAATACACCTTTCACCCTCACCCAAATACAGGTATGGAAAGCAGGTCAGAGATACACATACATGCCGGTAGTGGCTAATTACCATTGGAAGACTGACGGTGTATCAGATACAGATATAGTGATAGACAAGCCTTCGGATGTCACCGGAGGAGGAACCACCACCAAGACTTACACTGGTAACGCATACATAACAAACAGTATTTACTGTTTAGGGAAAATCTATCTGCCCGAAGCCGATTTGCTATGGGGGAATGTGTATGACAACAACCATACCAACCGTTTGGCAATTATCGTAGGAGGTAGATATAACGGCTCGCCGACGGAAACGTTCTACCGCATAGACTTTACTTACGATGAGGGAAACCATGACAAAATGAATATCCTGCGCAACCACATATACCAGTTTACCATCAAGAGTGTAAAAGCCGCAGGCTATGCCACCGCCGAACTTGCGTACAAAAGTAAGCCGAAGAATTTAATCTTTGATGCCACTCTTGAACCATGGGTTGCGGGTCAAACGGCCTCCATACCTTCCGTCTTGGGATATTACCTGACATATCAGGGATTTAATGGAGAGAATGTGGACTGGACTTACGTTATGGGTTCCTCACTACAAATTCCCAAGAAAAAAAATTATTGGGGTACTAATAGAAATCTTCCATTCGATTACAATAATTTTTATAAGGAAGGACAAAACATTTACATTACGGATATTGATGGAGGACAAAACGGAAAGTTATATGCTACAGTGGGAGATGCTTTTAAGTTAGAAGGTGCTTTTCCCGAGCTAATGGTTTCCGGTAACGATATTGTGGATGAATTGGGTAATGAGGTCCATCCATGGAGAACAGTGAACGGAATGACGACGACATTAACGGCCCTTGACTTATGCCGCAATCTGGAAGAAAACGGATTCGAGGACTGGAGACTTCCGCGACTCTCGGAGCTGGCGCTTATCTATGCGAATCATACAAAATTAGACGAATTACGAGGGTTCACACCGCTATCCGGGACTTATTGGTGCGGGAGTGAGTATCTGGTAGAAAATGCTACTAACCAGCAAAAACTGAATTCCGAATGGGCATGGGCTGTCGATTTTTCCGGAAGCACCGGATATGCGTCGTGGCATCAGAAAACAGAGAAATTGAAAATCCGTTGTGTAAGGCAAACAAATAACAAGTAATTGAAACGATATACAGATGAATATGGATACAAATAAGAAATATATTCTGCCTCGGACAATCATCCTGGCAGCCTGCTCTTTACTGTTGGCAGGAGGCTGCGACAACAATGTCTACGACGGGATGGAAAGGGATACACCGGCAAAGGAAGTCCCTTTGAACTTCAATGCGTCCATAGAAAAGACGGAAGTTGTCCAATCAAGGAGTATTACATCCACAACCGATTTTACCGGAGATTCCTATTCCTTTGGTATGTCCATCACTAAAAATGAGAACGGGAATGAGATTTTCATAGGATCATCAGATATGACTGCCAAAATGGAACGCTCCGGTTCTTCCGTACCGTGGAATTGGTCTTTCATTAATAACTCCGACAACTCAGAAGTCACTCCTACGGGGCCGGAAGGTAAGGCGCTAAAAGTGATTGCCTACTATCCGCGTATTTCATCCAACACCCAAAGTGCCTATACGAATGGAATCCCTTTCGACTTCTCCTCAAAGACCGACCTTAAACAGACGGATCTACTCTACAATACCAGTACCGTCTATCCGTTCGATCCATCCAACGAACCGGTGGTAACTATTCCTTTACGTTTCCGGCATGCCTATACGTGGATCGTTCTTAATATCAGGAAATACATGAACAATAATAAAGTGTTCAATTTAAGTAGTGTTACTTTGGATAACCTTGGGGGCGGTTGGATTAAAAACCAGGGAGCTATTGACCCGGCAACAGGGTTGGCAAAGGATGGAGCTACCGCCGGTCCGATAGGAGTAACATTAACCCCGGCAGTGGAATTGTCCACTACGGACGTTACCTACGAGTTTCTGGTTCCCTCGTTCATGGATGCCAAAGTCGGTGACGGCGATATAGTCCTCGTATTGAAGGTCAATGGTATTAATGAAACATTTACGCTGGATAAGAGCTACCTTAACAAGAGTGAGGATGGTAAGTTATTTGGTTTCAGACAGGGATATAAGAACACATACAACCTGGTCTACAATAACTCTGCTTTGAGCATGAATGTTCAGAACTGGACATCTGAGGTAATTAACGGTGATTTTGGAGGTGAGATAGCGGATCCCCCTACCTCTGACTATATGTGGGTAGGATTAGAGAAGAAGTTCCAAGTAACAAATTGGCCTCAAGGTACCTGGCCGAATGGGCAGTGGTCTGACTATCCCCCAATACCTGAATATTATAATCCTGGTAAACATCCGTACAAAAGCTACTTTACCACTGTAGCCTATGGTGGTAACGGAGACTATGTACCTGTTAATCCACCGGATCCCGCAAGTCTGCCCACAGATGGTATGACAGTAAGTGACGATATAAACTTATATGCGGCAGGGAAAGAAAAGGTTTGTAAGGAAATTCATGTAACCAAGAATGATGTCTCCACATTATCTGTTCCGTGGGAAGATGCAAATGGTAAGTTGGTTGCTAAAGAACTTTGCAGACAATATACCGGGGGCGGTTTTCATGACTGGAGACTTCCGAGAGCCTCCGAGCTACGGGCGTTATTTCTAATAGTAGCAGCTAATGGGAACACATATAACGATTTGAATTTTTCAAGTATAGAAAATGATAAAAAAATGTACTGGGCAGGAACTGAAGTCAACAAAAACGAAGCATGGAGTGCTATGTGTTTTGGTTATTTTAACACTCATATTATAGATAAGGGTCTGGTGTTATCTCCTCAGGACAAGAAAAAAAAGGCTTTCGTGCGCTGTGTCCGTGATTTTAAGTAATGAATATGATAACAATATACAAATGAACGATATTATCATGATAAAAAAAATAATGGCTTCGATATGTATCGTCTGCTTAGCCTTGGGAGGATGTACGGAGGACCGTTTGCTGCCCGACTCCGGTACGTCTTCAACCGTGGAGCCGGTTGCCGTGAAACTCACCCTGGGCATAGACGATTATAATACTTCGTCTGACGCGGAAACACGTGCGGAAGAAATGCCGCCCGTCCTCAGGATGTCCTCGCCGGATATGGACGTAGAACTTGTGGCGACACCTGTTGCCACAAGGGCAGGTGGTACGTCTACTACAGATATTACTGAAGACAACGCCGTCTATTCGTACATGGGTTTCCAGTTTAACGGAACAACACCGGATGGAACATTGGTAGAAAAGAAATATTTTGCATCTCCGGATGGTTTCATCAAGACAGATGAGGTGGTGATTGCCCCTACACCGGAGGGACAAAAAAACAGGATTGTGGTTTTAGCCAACGTCAATATGAGTACGTTTGAGAATATAAAGCCGAGTGTATCTACCTATGCTGATTTACATAACCTCTGCATGACATTGACGGCCGATGATGGCATTTTTCCTAAAAACAAGCTCACACTGACAGACGCAGACGGAAATCCATTACTGGAAAACGGAAATAATATGGAAAGGACAGGGATTGTTATGTGCGGTCAGGCTGATGCCGAAATCGTTGAGGGCAAACAGCTATACATCTCTTTGAAGCGTACCGTGGCAAGAGTGACATTCAATATAACAACAACCTATCCGCATTTTATAGAGGTACCCCATACGTGGAATGTGACCTTGATGAATATTCCCACACAAAACTACTATAATGTACTTGGAAGAAAAGCTATTTTCCCTTCAGAGGATTTGAAAGAACAAAACGACCTTTTTTGGCATAAATCACTTGCTACAACAACTGCCGCAAATCCTGTGATTCAAACGGGTCCTTTGTATATTCCGATCAATCTCCAGCAGACGGTATTGACCTCTACAGTGAATACCCGTCGCGATAACGCGCCGACAGGCGGCACTTACCTTCAGATTATCGGGTTGGAGAATAAGGAGGTCGCTGGTGGCGAGAATTTGAATATTGTAACAGATTTTTCTATCTATCAGTTGTTTCTGGGAAAGAACTTCACTTCCGATTATAGTGTGTACGCCAATTACGACCTGACCTATAACATTGTCCTGAAAGGAAACAGTAGGGATGATACCAATGTCATCCGGTTGATACCGGGCTATTTCTCGGGAGATCTTACGGCATACGGTGCCGCCGGCGATACTTTGAAGGATGTAACTGACCTGAAAGCCGTTAAATGGAAATACCCGAATCAGATAGAGAGCTATTTTTCGGATGGATACTATCCGGGTAGCCTACCGGAAAGGAAAACGCTGAAATGGTATGAAGGTTCATTATTCTCAAATTGCGGAGCCACTTCATTGACGAATGGATGTGCGAATACCTTAGCGTTGCAAGGAGCCCCAAGTACTTGGGCAAATTATGAGGCTGCTTACACCTGTTATCGGGGAACGAACGGGTATAATGTGGGAGATCAACCTGGAGCCGATAAGGGGTGGTGGTATCTCCCTTCTGTCAGCGAATTGATCGGGACCTGGATTTCTTCTTCGAGTACGCAAAAACAGATGGCGGGCAGCTATTGGTCGTCTACCGCCGATCCGGGTGCCGATAAAGCCTTTGTGGTTACGAATGAAGGGAAAGTGTTCTCCGATGCCGTTGGCAACACACATGCTGTCAGAGCTTCGCAGGATCCTGATAAAGCCAATCATGCGGGTGAAGGCACTAAATAAACGAAATGCAACCTAATAAGAAATAAAGATGATGAGTTTCAAAATCTATCCCATTTTATGGATCGTTTTATTCTGCTTCGGCTTTCCTTCGGGAGTTTTCGGGCAGTATATTCAGAAAGAGACTATCGGTGGAACAACGTATGCCGTTATTTATGCGGATGGATTGGCAGGAGCCGCCCAATGGGGAGCGGGAGTCGGGATGACGAAGAACGGCGCTACTATCCGGCATCAGGTTTCCAGAGGAAACGGTGGCAACCTGAGTGTCAATGACAGAATCCCGTTCCGCTTTATCGTGGCACCCACGGATGTGGGGAACAATGATGAGACTTGGATGACTGTGCAGGGAGTGAGCGATGACGGAAATAATAATAATCCGGATTTCACCATTCCTGCAAATACAGGCTGCCGTTTGTATGGTACTTCCGGCCCGGGTGCAGGGCGGAAATGGCGTGTTCCCACTCAACGCGAGTTACAACTGATGTGGATGTTTCGTGGACCCATCGGCTTGATATATAAGGAGAAACCGATGGAAGAACCCAACAAGAAGAAAAGATACTGGGCTTCCACCGAAAAGGGTACGGACCAAGCCTGGTTTTTTGACTTTGAGAAGGGTATGCCTTACTGTGATACCCAGGCTAAAAGTACGGAGAACGGCATGGTGAGGTGTGTGAGTGATTATTAATCGATAATAAAGATAAATATGGAAATTCCGGAATTGGCAATTGATAAGGAGTCCCAAAACCTGTATTACATTTACTTGTTCTATGTAGAAGATAAGTGGTGTGCTTTCGGATACTCCGCTTATTATTTGAGTATTATGTATCCGGTATTGGAAGCTGGCAATGAAACCACCGGGGGGCATGAAGCGTGCATCCCCTGTGTACACGTTCCCGACAGCTTTCTGGTCAGACTCTCTGAATTTTACAGCACATTGGTTTCAGACTGCTATATACAGGTTGAAGCACCACCCACAGCCTATTGCTACCGATCCGGTTACAGTGAATGGTATGAAAAATTAACAGTAAATTAACATAAACTTTCTATATTGAAACATCCATGAAACAATTCGTACGATATTGCTTGGTATTCTCCTTCCTACTGTTTGCGGGCGCTCTGACGACTCGGCTGCATGCCCAGTTTTACTCAGTACAAACCAATACGCTGAAACTGGCTACCACCACATTCAACGTTGAAGGCAGTATGCTTCTGGATAAACATTGGACTCTGAATATGAGTGTTTCTTATAATCCGTGGAACTTCAGTGACACCAAAAAGATAAAACATTTCCTGATAGAACCCGGGGCACGCTACTGGTTCTGGCAACCCTATGCCGGAAACTTCATCAGCATGTATGCCATGGGCGCACGCTTCAACGTGGCATGGGACAAGGTGCTCGATTACCGCTACCAGGGGTGGGGCTATGGCGCAGGAATGACCTATGGGCGCTCCTGGCTACTGAGCAAGCGCTGGAATATGGAAGTGGAAGCGGGTCTGGGGCTGCTTGTCACTCCCTATACAAAATATCGTTGCGAACATTGCGGTGATAAGGTGAAATCGGGCACTTATTTCCTGCCGACACCTAAAGTGGCGTTTAATCTTGTTTATTTGTTCTAAGACCGGCCCTTCAGTTGGCGCAAGGAAGCATGAAGAATTCTAAAATTTTCTATATTCTGTTTCTGATAATAGTTATCACTGCATGTTCCCCCTTTGGCAGGCTCTACAAGGAGCAGTCGAGGGTGACATTGGCTTTGCCTGCCAACCGCCGGACCGAGCCGGTGGAGGTGGCGAAACGTGATTCCGTCAATCAGCCTCCGGTCCTGAACTTTATCTTTGTCAGCGCCAAAGGCGACAGTGTCCCTGTGGGCATGTCTGTAGAATGGGACAGCGTCCATCAAGAGAACCTGACCACGATGGCTATGGATGAAGTGGTGGTGTCGGCCAGTTCCACGCGCAACACGGCTGAGCGGAACGGAATGATTAACGTGGAGTTTGTGGTGACGGTGCCCAAAGCACTGCAACAGGATAACTGGATGGTCAACGTCCGTCCGGTGCTTATGAGGGGCGACATGCCCGACTCGCTGAAAGAACTCCGCTTTACGGGACAACGCTTCCGGGAGTTGCAGGAGCAGGACTACCGGCGATACGACCGTTATGTAGAGAAAATCATTCCGGATTCTGTCAACTTTTATCAGACTTACGTAAATTACCGTTCTTTTGAACGCTATCTGAAACGTCTGAAATGGTATAAACGAAGGCTGGAAAAGCTATGGGCAATACAGGATGCTAAAAAACACCGTCCGGACCCGCTGTTACTGCGTTTTGAGATGATCAACCGGCAGGTAAACCGACGGGACAGCCTGTTGAAAGAGTATATGCTGAAGAACTCCCGGCTGATGATAGAGCGCCAACAATGGCAGTATGACCGTGCGCTGGAGCGGGTGAACGACACTTTACAACCCCAGTGGTCCGGTTTGCGGGAGCGCTTCCGTTACTTCAACCACAAATGGGAACTTCGTACCAACTATCAGGCAGGAGAACTGGTTACCCGTAAGAAATATTTTTATGACAGGGTATCGTTTGAACCCTTGCGGCAGGCGGAACACAGCCTCTATTATGTCCGGGGTGTGGACACCGTGCCTCCCTTGTGGCTGATGACTGAAAGGCCGGATACGGTACAGACAAGGCAGAAGTCATTGGCAAACTTTTCGGAGGAAAGCATATTCGCATACTATGGTTTGGGTGATGAACAAACAGGGTTTACCCGTAGCAAGTTGCCATTGTACGCCTATCACCGCAACCTGTCCGATTCGTTACAGCTGCACCTGCCCGGTCGTAAAGCGTTCAGGGAACTCGAACTCAGCCGGTTTGACTCGGTGACAACGGTAAAGCATTATATCGACCGTTACGAGCATCTGCGGTCAGTCTATCCGCAATACCACCTGATACGGGAGTTGTATAACATACATCCGCCCGCCGTGCGGCATGCCGCCCTGCAGGAAAAATACGGAAACTGGATAGCGCATATCAACTCGCTCGATTCGACCAATTTGGTGCAAAAGTTCTATAACACGCAGAAAATAGCCCGTAACGAAGCGCGTAAAGCGATGAAAGACGAGAAATACCATGATATCGTGCGTTTCCCGTTCAATCCGGATGCGGAACTCGATACGGTGATTTATGCTGCCGATCAGGTGAAATTTCTCTATTCGCAGAAGGTGCCCGCAGATGAAAACTCAGCACGTATGAAGGTGTATGTGGTAGGTAATGTGTTAAGCGGCAACGGAAGCAAATATCCGCTTCCGAAGTCGGATACACTGACTTATCTGGTGAGTTCTATGACTAAATTCATTGACAAGACTCCGCGTTATGTGCGAAAAATCATTGCCCGGGATGCGGAAGCCAATACAAGCGTGAATTTTTACTTTCCGCAAAACGACTTCAACCTGAACGAGAACATCAACATAAACCGGCAGGGAGTAAAGAAAGTGAAAGACCTGACTCTGGCACTGATGACTGATCCAGTGTACCGGATAGACAGCCTGACACTTTTCGCTACCTCGTCGCCCGAAGGCAGTTGGCTCCTTAACGGAGAAATAGCGCGGAAGCGTGCAAAATCCATCCGTGACGTGCTGGCAAAGGAATTTACAGTGTTGTATGATTCATTGTCTGTCGGTACCGCCGTCGAGATGGACGAGGCAGGCAACCTTATTCACCGTGAAGTGAAAGACGAAATTCCGGATTTGCCGGACCTGATAAAGGTACACACCGTCCCTGAGGACTGGGACAAGCTTCGCCGCCTGATTGTGAGTGACCCGGACTTCAAAGGCCATAAAGATGCCATACTGAGGATTATCGACCGTGAACAGGACCCCGATCGGCGCGAATGGCTGATAAAAAGCCAATATAAGCCGGAATATGCTTATATGTTAGACAAACTTTATCCGGTGATACGTGCGGTAGATTTCCGTTTCAGCCTCTCGCGCAGGGGAATGAAGCAGGATACAATCTATACGAACGAACCGGATACGACGTATGCCCGGGCTGTGGAATATCTGGAAAAACGTAAATATGCACATGCCTTGGAAATACTTCGTCCGTATGATGATGTGAATACGGCCATCGCCTACATGTCTTTGGGTTATGACAAGGCTGCTTTGCGGATATTTGAGAAATCACCCCAGACAGCCGAGAACAAGTATATGCAAGCCATCCTTCAGGCACGTTTGGGGAATGAAGAAAAAGCGGTACGGCTCTTGCTCACTGCGGCAGAGATGGACGGGCAAATGAAATTCCGTGCGAACCTCGATCCGGAGCTCTCGGAACTGGTGAAGAAGTACGGGCTCTTTAAGGAAGAAGATGACTGGAACTAAAAGAAGCAAAGCAGATGAATCTGTTTTCTATGAATATTATTAAAAACTAAAAAGATGAACAAGAAAGAATTGATTCAAGAGGTTGCTATTCGTAGCGGCATGTCACAGGCAGATGTGGAGAAGACCTTAAACCATATCATGGACACCGTCAGGGACAGTTTGCATAAGGAAGACCCCGTCACACTTGTGGGATTCGGAACTTTCCGGGTGCAGAAACATGCGGAACGTCAGGGGTATAATCCGTCATCCGGTCAGAAAATGCAGATTCCTGCAAAGAAGATTGTTAAATTCAAACCGGGTAAAGCTTTGGAAATTAAGTGAAAAAAGAAAGAACTTGCTATATAATAAAAAAAAGAAGAAGATGATGGGCCTTGCAACAAGGTTGCTTTATGAATATTAGAGAAATCCACCCGGATAGCCGAAAGCAAATACATGCAAGCTATTCTTCAGGCATGTCTGGGGAATGAAGAACAAGCGGTGCGGCTATTGTCCGGTGCGGTGGATATGGACGTCCAAATGAAATTCCTGGCGAACCTTGATCCCGAAACTCTCTGAACCGGTGAAGAAATACGGACTTTTTAAAGAAGATGATCAAAACTAAAACAGAAAATAATAGAATACAGTGTTTATAACTCGATGATTGCTGTGAAGCAATCATTTTAAGAATCCATAACCTTTGCCATCTCTGCTTATGAAGATGACCTGATGGATTCAACTGCCTGTGAAGGTAGAATATTGTTTGTTTATGTTAGTGCATCTTCTTGTCGGTGGACAGGGAGATGCACTCATTTTTCTCTTTCAATGTACCGGAGGCACATCCCCGAATTATGTACTGAAAGTGTAATTTTCTTAGTACTTTCCGTCGTGCTATTAATGCTTGTAACTCCGTTATGTTTCATAAATATCAAAATTGATTCTCCATAAGGTCTGTTGATACGAAAATCTTGGTTTGCTAATTTGCGTATCCGCGTAATTTTATTATTTGAATTTGAAGCATTCATTATAAATGGACGATAAAGTTAATCTTCCAAAGAAACAAACATCGGGGGTAATTCATTTTCATATTTCCCTACTTCAATGGCAATACCGGCATCTTTACATAAGGTTTCTCCAAAATGCCTGTATTGCTCTTCGGAAGGATTACCCGGTAAATAGAAAGTGATTTCATTCTCTGTATTTACCCAGATATACCGGATATCCGGATAAGTATCTTTTATAGTGCCGTTTACTACAAAGGCTATTTTTCTGTTTTTGTATTCTTGAGTAGCTTTTGTCCATGTCGATATTCCGGTATCATCAAACTTTACGGCCATAAAAAACAACTCTTCTTCATCTTCTCCTACCTTTACTTCTTTGATATGTGTAGCGTCTACGATAGGAATTGAATCGATTGTATTATGCCTGTAATCGGAACTTATTCTTTTGTAATCGTTTCCCAAATTATCCTCTATAAGATACCAGCCTGTGACCGGTATGGAATCGGATGTGTTTTTGTGAGGTGCCGAATCTGTATTTATAACTATATTTTCTTTGGGCGATTGTGCATTTATATAGTTGGTAAATCCAAAATTTAATAATGTTATACCTATAAGTATTTTTATTTTCATAACTTGTTTTTATTTGTAGAAGCTTTTATTATTAAAGGCAAGGAATGATACATCACACTCTTTGCGTACAAAAAGTTAATATGACCCCGGTATATCCGATGGCTTTCTCTACGTTTCGTTCTACAAATTTGCCTTCATCATAGATGGCATCCAGGTTGAGCATGGCCTGACTGCTTCCTTGCGCGGTGGCTTTGGAATACCAATCGATGGCTTGTTTCAGATTTTCCATCTGGCCCAAGAATCCATGTTCGTAGCTCAACCCGATGTTGAACTGCGCATCCGGTTGCCCGAATTGTGCGGCTCTGGAAAACCACGGGAACGTGGCCGAATCATCACCATGACCGTAGTAATAACAACCTGTATAGTATTTGGCAAGGGCGATTTCCTTCTTGGAACACTGTGCCATGGTATCTAACCGGGCACTTTGCTCATTCAGTCTTTTGGTGAGGCAACCGGGCATTCCCTCCGCGTAGCCATGCAACAGGTTGTTCATCGTCAAATGACTTCCTCCTTGCGCGATTGCAGGTATTCTTCCGCCACCTGTGGCTGTGCCAAAGCGGGCAAGGCAAACAGCGGCAGAAAAAAGCCGGAGTTTCCTCAAATTCATATTTATATTCTTCATGTTTATATTCATATTTACTGTGTCTTTTCCTGTGTTTGCTCCAAGCCTTTGGAATCTATCAGCTTTCCGTCAATGGAGTATTCCTTTTGCCAGAGCAGTTCCCCCTGGTCGAACATAGAGATTTTCCATCGTTTGTCGGTTCCTGGATAGTATATAATCGACTCTCCATGGGGTTTCCCATCTTTGTATTCTTCTCTGGCGGACAGCCTTCCAAGTATGTACTGGGTCCATAGCCGGTCTTTGCCATCCTCCATCTCCCTGACGGAATATGTGTCGCCGTCAAACGATTCGAACTTCACCGCACTGCCCTTTCCGGCGTAGGTTGTGCGGCAGCGCAACGTCTTTGATGCGTCAGGGTTTATACGGTAATAGCAGGTACTGTCTGCCTGCAGACCGTTTTTGTAGTGTTCTTCATTGACAAATGTTTCACCGTCGTCGGTATATATCCACATGCGGCACACCCCGTCACGCTCCCCGTCCGTATAGTGCCATTCCGACAGAGGATTTCCTTCTTCGTCCCAACCGAAGGAGATTCCGTTGATTTTTCCATTGTTCATTTCCACGCAGCTTTTCAGGTTTCCGTTCGGGTGCCATTCTCGGGCGGTTCCTTCGAGTATACCGTGGACATATGGGTGTTCGGACTTTATTTGTCCGTTGTCCTTGTAGAAAAGCCGTTGCATACCGTGCTGGTGCCCAGCCTTGTCGTACACGTATTCGAGGAGCAGTATTCCGTCCTCTGCCGTTTCCATCCCGTCCGGAGTGTTCGTATAGGCACGCAGGGTATCAATGGGAAAACCTTTCGTGAATTTTCCGGTCATGTGGTAAGTCTTAAAGAGGATCCGGTAGTTTCCATCCAGCGTTTTGGACTTACTGTTCTTCTTGTTTTTTTCCCAATAGATATTTACGGCGCCGCTTTTTTCGATGACAAGCGATTCAAATCCAATGGTTTTCTGCGGCATGACATCGACGACACAAAAAAGCCCGCAAAGGACGAGTAATAGTAATTTTTTCATCGTTATATCTTTTCTAGTATGGTTATATCTTTATTGTAGCCTTGGTAGTGCAAATGGCCAGCGTGGTCATCAAGATGCTTAACATCTAAAGTCGATGTCCTTCCGGGAAGTTTATGTTCACGAGAATCGCTCCATCCAAAATTCCTCTTATTATTTGATAAGTCAATCATTTTCTTAATCTTGATATTGTAGAAGACAAGCTTATCAGTTAGCTCATGAACAATTTCTCGGATTTCGCTTTCCGGAAAATTATTGTACTCAGAGTTATCAACTATATCTATTTCTTCTTCAACAAACTGCCATCAAAGATAATTTCACCTCCATCAACCCACCTGTCATCTTCATCCCACTCTCCTCCACAATGTGTTTGCATACTGCCAACAACAATACTTTGTTCAAGGTCTATTATATCACACAGATAATTTTCATGCAATATTTTTTCATCCCCGTCTTCTACATAACCTTTTATAATATTATCCAGCACAACAAATCTTTTACTCGGAGAGATACGCAGATCCAATTCACCTCCATTTTCATACGAGAATTCTGCTATTTTAACGGTATCTCTCTCTTTAAGACGTATGATATATGGATTATACCATAACTTAAAATCTTTATCATATTTTTTATACAAAATAGCAAAACGTTCAGACACATTAACAACAGTGTCTTTTGACTGTATTACTGATTTCTGAGGTTGTGTATCTGAAGAAATTTTACTGCCTCCAAAGCAATGAATAGCCAAACATAATGCAATTGATGCAAACAGCATATTTACTTTCATACTATTTATTTTCAGGAATTATTATCATTCATTAAAGAAGCATCATCTATTATATAATTATGTTCATCTTCATATAATAAATTTAAATTCTCCGGTTGATTTATTAATCTAAGTTCTATTGCTTTATCTTTTTCTTTTGTACAGCCACTTTTGTCCGAATCAGGCTCATGCCATAATCTCCAAGCAAATGTACCCCTTGCTTTATCATATACTTTAATACTCATTTTGATTGTTTTTTTGCATCTAAAATTATAACTCACAGTTAAGCTATCTAATCAGCCGCATAAGTTATTCTGGTGATAATACTTTTATCCTTCTGCATAATTTCAAAACAGGTAACCCCTCCTTGGTAGTCTATTTCTATTAAGAGGTCATTTGTTGTTTTGTACTTATAGCAAACCTTGATATATTTATCCACTTCAGAAATGTATTCTATGTCTTTTTGTGGTAGTGTATCTTTCAGATTCTCATTGATTCGCTTAATGACATCATACACTTGTGTCATATTAGCGTCTGGAAAAATGCACTTCTGAATGGTCGTGTATCCATCATCCTCCGAATATTTCTCGCATTTTAAACCTTTCCAATCTGTTTCATTCACAAATAATTTAGGTTCATCACTATTCGCTTCACTCACATGATTATTTGTGTCGGAGTTTAAAACGCTAATATTAGCTTTACCAGCTTTACTCTCTGTTTGTGAATCTGTCTCCGTTTGTTTATTTTGAAATGACCAGCACCCGCTAAGCATTATTAGTCCCATGTACGCTAAAAATAGTTTTTTCATCGTTTTACTATCTATATTAGTATATCTTCAGTTGATTAATTCTATCTGTTCATAAACTATTTGGGATTATGTTTACGTCTCATCAACTTTGAATATTTTTTTAACAAACTCTCTGTGTCTACCATAAGCATCCTCTGAAATTGATGTAAACACGATCATATTTAAAAATATCCATCATCTATAGGCCTGTTGTCACATGTATATTTCCAGTTTATCACTGTTTTCGGGTATATATAGTATAATAGGTATGATTATATTGTTAGGTATGCTCCATCCGTCTTCATTGATTATGTCGGACTTTATCTGCAATACACTATTCTTTTCCGATTTATTTCGTAGCATGACCAGTTTACCATTCCCGCAAATCACCATTTCAAAATCTGTAATGGGCGCAACTTTCCTATTGACTGATGTTTTATCAAACATTTCCGTATAACAAAATTTATCTATTATTTCTTGCCGGCTGTTATAACGCATGTCCATGTAAGGAATGATATGACTGAGGTACTGTGTCTGATAGGCCAATTCGTTACAGTCCACTAAATATTGCCGTATCTTATTATATTGCTTTAGTACCTTTTCTTCTAAGTCGGGTATTTGTGTCAGGTCACGGGCCTTGGTGAGTTTATCACTGTAATCAAAAGGCAGCGATGCCTCAAAAGTTGCCGAAGCGGTATAATATTTCAGCTTTTGTGTACCTATATTATCGGGTAATTTCAGTTCTTCAATCAAGTTGGTTTCAGCTTCCGGTTTATCTATGTCGGGACAATGGTATATTTTGAGGCTTACAGAACTGTCATCTGAGATATGGTCTTGTTGGCCGGTGGGATATATCTCTACGCTAAATGTTTGTTTTCCGCTGCGTGGCAGACAGCTATTGACAGGATATAATGTACCGTCATAATCATCATAATTGCAGTCGTAATCGGAAAAATCCTCGTATACCGGTATGTCGTTTATGCGGACTATTATATGGCATTCCGATTTTTTTATTTTCAGGTAATACATTGGCTTTGTTTTATATTCATGCAGAGTGTTCGATATGTATTGCTCGACTAATTCCATAACCTTCTGTTCTTCCGCGCTTCTGGCCGTTGTGTTAGACTTCCGGCTGTAATCCGGAAATGTCTGTATGATGATATCATCATTTGTGGAATTTTCCTGTGCATTGGCATTTATCCCCCAGGATAGCAATACTAAAATTAATAAGGTTCTGATATTCATAACTGTTTCTTTGAAGCGTGTTGTTTGTGTCCAAAGATAGGAATTAAAATTGAGACTGAGGGAAGAATAGAGAAAGAAGGTTGTGGATAAGGGTTTTAAACGTAATTGAATGACCGGGGCGAAGTCAGGTGAAACCATTAAAAAGCCAACTTAAACCGGAGTTGCGTTACTAATTCGTTACCTGTTATCTTGCTTTCTACTCTTTACTTATTGGCAATTAGTCAATTGAACTTTTTCCGCAGTTTTCACCAATAAACGGAACAACTCAAAATGCTGGTACTATTATTCATTCGCCATGTTCCTGAATGTGCGGTATAGTTTTTCCAGTTCACATGATGGAAGGCTGATATCTACCCGGTCTTTCGGTTGAGTGACAGTATTATGTAAAGGCAAGTGAGTTCCTTCTCGTACGACATTCTCTATTTTACAATCTTTGGGCAAAATAATGTCTTCTATTTTTTTCCCTTGCATGTATGAGTCAGCATTTACTTCGAATGAGAGGGTGTGCCGGGAATTTGAATCTTCTTTTTCTTTGGGCAGTAAACGTAAATAAAGCTGGTCATATATTGGTCTTACTCCTGCGATATCGCTGATAAAGTAAGTGATTCCTACAACAATTGTCATTGGAATAAGCAATTCAAACTTATGGGTCATTTCCAAAAGCAGGATAATGCCTGTAACCGGAGAACGTACGACAGCTGTGAATGCTGCAGCCATACCAATAGCCATAAAGAAACCGCAATGTTCTGCTGAAAGAAAACCTTGCCGGATAAGTATAAGTGCGAATACCTTTCCTGTCAGTCCTCCGATGACGAGCAATGGCAGGAAGATGCCTCCCGGAAAGCCCGTTGAATAGCTGAGTGCTGTGAACAATAGCTTAAGCAGGATGATGCCACAAAGAAACAGTATACCTGTATATGCCGTAGTGTCTGCTTGTTTGAGAAGAAAATCTTCACCACCTGCAATCAAATCTGAAAAGAAATAACCTATGATATAAGTTACAATAACCACTGACAGCACTTTTAAATATACCGACATTTGTATTTGGCTGTATTTCTGCTGGAAATAAAGTAGACAGTTGTTAAAGAGCTTTCCAACCAAGGATAATAGCAAGGAAAATAAAATGAATGCCAAGGTAATTCCGACAATGCTAAGTTCGGAAGGATAGGAGGTGTTGATCGGTGCATACAGGTTTCCGGGGAATGCCCAACCGGCCATTGTCCCGGCTATAGTCGATGCCAGAAGTGAGGTAATGATTATTTTCACAGAATCGAATTTCTCCAGTTCTTCCACGATAAATATCGATGAAGCCAAAGGAGCGATAAAGGCTGACGAGAGCCCTGCGCTTGCCCCACCCGTATAAAGATAACGTTGTTCCGAGACGGATGCATGAGTCCATTTTCCTATTATGCGGGCCACGAATGCGCCCATTTGAACGGAAGGACCCTCGCGTCCGAGCGATAATCCCATCCCTATACTTGCCAGACCTCCTGTGAATTTTAAAACAAGCGCTTTAAACGGGCGATTTATTTGGAATCTCCCATAAATGGCTCCTTCTACTTGTGGAATACCGCTACCGGAAATGGAACGGCATTTTTTAACACCATAATGTATGATTAATCCCATAACCCACATTAAAAATATAGCCAAAAGATGCATCCACCAGTTTACCTCGGAATTAAACAGAAGGTGTCGCAGGTCAGATGCCTTACCTAACAAATAATGATAAGGTATAGTTACGATTCCGGTTAAGATACCCACCGGAATACATAGCAGGTATAGTTTTACGTACTTTAGTTCCATTTTGCGTCCTATAATCTAACAAAGTTCACTCTATCGTGCGGTTAGCTTTATTTGCGGGTAGTTTTTAATTAGTAAATCTGATAGTTCAGTTAAGGAATGTCCATTCTTCGAGCAAAGATAGGAATTATAAATGAAAATATGGGCGGGACGGATCAAAAAACTGTAAACAAGCGGTTTCGGAGAAGTTCTGAAAATATGTTGATAATATGGAGTATGTAAATGCATTGATTTTGTTTCAACGGTCTTCATTAATTTGGAGATTATATGGAATGATTGAAAATGAAAAAATACATTAAAATGCTAAATTCAAATGAGGATTTTAATAATTGGATTGTGACTAACGGAAAAGATGATAACTTTGTTATTTATTATTTTAAAAGAAAAAACGAATTAGAAGTTTAGTATAAATAAGAATAATTTATTGCACAGTTCTATTACTGTTGAATTGAAAAGGGCTGCCAGAATAGTGCCACGGTGGTAGCCCAACGTGAATAGTCTCAAGTGAAACGCTCTGTTTTTAACCGTTGACCATTATCGGAATATTTTGATAAACAGTCGAAGAGTTCCAAAAACTCGAGAAAGTAGGTGGAACTCGTCTTTTAATTTCATTTATTGAGATATTATCCCTGAAAGTTTATCCATATCATTAGCCAAGGATTCATTGAGTACATGGGCGTAATGCTCCGTCATACGGGTCGTTGTATGCCCCAGCATTTTAGATACGTTTTCGAGTTTGATGTTATTGGCCAGGGTGACGGTTGTGGCAAATGTGTATCTGGCTATGTGCATTGTCAGATGCTTTTTGATGCCACAAAAATCAGCTATTTCCTTGATGTAGGAATTCATTTTTTGGTTGGCAAACACAGGAAGTACCTTTCCTGACTGTTTGCATAAAGCGTGATCCTTGTATTTCTCAATTAACGCCAATGGCAGTTCCAATAGTGGAACAAAGAATTCGACATCCGTTTTCTGGCGTTGTTTGTGAATCCATTTCCGTCCTTTCGCATCTTCAATGATATGTTCACTTTTTAGGTTGTATACATCGATAAAGGCTAATCCGGTGAAACAACAAACCACCCCAATCGCATCCAAGTAACAACCGCAGCAAGTGAAACGTAAACCGTTGAATTATAATAGATTTGCTCAATATCGCATCTTTAGCGAAAGAGGGAAAAAGGCAAAATATAGAAGCGGTTCAGCTACCAAGTCGTTACCTATTTTAGACGAGGATAAACGCTGAATATCAATGCTTAACAGACTGCGGAAGAATGAAGAAACATAGCCCGAAAGACAGACAGGAACAGCGGTTCCGACTTGCCCGGGTTCCGTTGCAACGTTTCGCCCAAGTTTTCATATCCGGTCAAAAGCCAATTAGGAGTATTATTGCAACTAAAATGAAGAGTATGAAAACAGAATTCAAGGTGCTGCTCTACCTGAAACGAAACGGGCAGGATGCGGAAGGGTTATGCCCCCTGATGGGGCGTATCACCGTCAAAGGAAAAACGAACTCCGTCGCACAATTCGCATGCAAGTTCAAAGTGAATCCAAACCTATGGAATGCCACCTCACAGCGTTGCACCGGCAAGAGTAAAGTAGCGGTCTACACCAACCGTGAGATTGAGAAGATGCTGCTCCTTCTACGCCAACGGTATAACGAGCTGTTGGATATGAAGGCCGACATCACCGCTGAGGAAATTAAAAACACATTTCAAGGAATCGCTACGGCACAAGCCACCCTGCTGGGATTATTCCGGGAGCACAATGAGGAATATGCCTTGCGTGTGGGCGTGAACCGGAAAGAAAACAGTTTCTACCAATACAAGAACACCTATCACCATGTCGCCGGATACATTACGGACAAATACAAAGTGTCCGATATTCCGGTAAAAGCACTGGACGGATCGTTTATCGAATCGTTCGAGCTTTACCTCCGTATTGACAAGGGGATGCAGACCGGCAGTTCCATCGGACATGTACAACGTCTGAAGCACATCGTACAGACAGCGGTATATCGTGGCATCCTTTCTTTTAATCCTTTCAAGGAATTCACTCCCCTGAAACCGAAACAGAAGCAACTTTACCTCACCCGTGAAGAACTGGAAAAGTTAATGACGACCACATTCGACACGCCCAACCGGAACTTTACCCGTGATATGTTTCTTTTTTCAGCGTTCACCGGAATCTGCTACTGCGACATGTGCAACCTGCGAGAATCTAATATAGTCAAGGCCGATGACGGCAGTCTGTGGATCGAAACGAAACGCCAGAAAACAGGTACGCCCGAAAATGTGCGTCTGCTGGATATTGCCATCACTATTATAGAAAAGTATAAAGGAATGGCACCGGATGGGAAACTGTTCCCGATGTTGCATAACACGAGCTTCAATCCCCACCTGAAGAAAATCGCCAAACAATGCGGCATAGACCGCAACCTTTGCTTCCATCAGGCCCGGCACACATTTGCCAGCGTGGTCTGTATCTCCCAGGGAGTGCCTATTGAAACGGTCAGCAAGATAATGGGACATCGCAATATTTCCACGACACAGCGGTATGCGAAAATCACGCAGGAAAAGATAGACCGTGACGTGACCGCATTAAGTTTTAATATAGAGGACAAATTCACCTTGCAGGGAATCGACTCCGAACCCTCCCACATTCTGAAAGACGTGAGCAGACGGAAATACCGCCCGAGTAAAAGGCCAATGACCAAGAGTGAAAAAAGAACAATAATAACCGATAAATAATATGACCTATGCGTAGTACATTCAAACTGTTATTTTACATCAACCGCCAGAAAACAAAGAAGAACGGCAGATGCCCCATCATGGGAAGAGTGACCATTGACGGGAAGATGACCCAGTACACCACCGGACTGGAGATCGAACCGGACTTGTGGAATCCTGAAACCGGCAGAGCCATGTCGGGAGGTAAACGGCTGGAGAACCTTCCTCCCGAAGCAAAGGACGAGGTAAGGAAACTGAATATTCATCTGGACGGACTGGAAGAGAAGGCAAAGAAAGCCTATAACGAAAAGGTGGAAGAAATAGGATACGTATCCGCAGAGCTTATCAAGAATGTCCTTACCGGCAAGGCGCAGACAAAAGAAACCCTGCTTGCCCTGTTTGATGAGCACAATGAAGAGTATGCCAGACGGGTGGACACGGACCGGACGCATCATTCTTATGTAAGGTATCTCACCGGGCGTAAGCACCTCGCCAATTTCCTACAATATAAATATGGAATAGAGGATATTCCGCTCCGTCAGCTTGACATGCAGCTGATCGAGGATTTCAAGTTCTACCTCTCCACGGTACTCCGGTTAAAAACCGTCTCACTGAACGACTACTTAATTTTCCTGCACAAAATCGCCCGTCGTGCGGTAAAGCAACGAACCATTAAGCGTGATCCGTTCGCCGGTTACAAGCTGGAATCCGTTCCGGTGAACCATCGTTATCTCACCGGAGAACAGTTTGCCAAACTGACGGGTGTGGAGTTACCTACTTACCGGCTATGCCATGCACGTGACCTGTTCGTGTTCTCGACGTTTACCGGACTTGGCAGGGCTGACCTTGCCAACCTCACTTCCGAGAATATCGTCACGGAACCGGACGGTTCGAGATGGATTCACATAGAACGTCAGAAAACGAAGGCGGAATGCCATATCAAGTTACTCGATATTCCAAGTCGCATTATCGACAAATACAAGGGAGAGGGAAAGGACGGAAAACTTTTCTTCGTACCGGCAACCAGCAGTTTGTGCCGCAGCCTGAAGATGATAGAAGAACAATGCAAACTGGGATGTCATCTGACCTTCTACATGGCCAGGCATAGTTTTGCCACGCTCATTTGCCTCGGTAATGGTGTACCCATTGAAACCATCAGCAGGATGATGGGGCATTCCTCTATTCGTACAACACAAATCTATGCCGAAATAACCAACCAGAAGGTCAACCGGGATCTGCTCAGACTTGCGGATACGACAAAGAATCAATACAGTCTGCCTGATGATAAAATGACGCCGAGAGTTTACCAATGCGGACGTTACAACGGCTGGAAAGAGGAAGAAGACAAAGATGATAACCGGACATCCGGCAAGGCGATGTAGCCATGAAAGAAGAAAGAGACAGGACAAAAAACGGGGGACAACCAGTGAAGGCTGTCCCCGTTCTGTTATTCCAAAGCCTTATGATAATTATCTTCCAATAGCTTTTCAATATCCGATGCTTTATACAAGATTTTACCACCTAACTGAATATAAGGTATACGTCCCTGATTGCGATAATCCTGTAGGCATCTGCGACTGATTTTCAACAACCCGGAAAGCTCCTTGTCAGTTAGAAACTTTTCTCCTCCAAGTGGAGGACGACTGTTGTCTATTATTTTTTCTATTTTCACCTGCATCTCGTTCAGTGTGCGGAAGAAACCGGCTACACGTTCATTGCTTTTGGTTATAATGTCGTCCATTGTCTGTCTGATTTTATAAGTTAACCGTTTTTCTTTTTTCTCTCAATATTTTCTCCTTGCGTTTTAGGCCGACATAAGTCACCAGTTTCTCTACATCCTCCGCTTTGTAGTAGATTTTATGCTGGATTTGCGAGTATGCCAACTTTCCGGTATCCCGGAGAGTCTGTAAAGTTCGTGGGGAGATGTTAAGACGTAGGCAGACATCCTGGTTATCCATTCATTCACCGAGCTTTTTCTCTTCTGTCTTCTTACAAAGGTGATCCACATGAGTGGATAAATTCTCAATCCGGTCCATGATGTTTTCAAAGATCTCGGCTTCAATGTAATATACTTCCATGTTTTTCTACTTTTTATCAAATTATATATGAATCTTGAACAAAAATAAAAGAGAAACATGGATAATACAAGTAATCCATTCTTTTGTCCATAATAGTCATGAATAGTCATGTCAAGTCAATTTTTAGATAATATAGGAAGTAATATATTATGGATTTCTAATTAATTATGACGTCTTATCAGATCCTAAGTCGTTTTATTCAGTATCTATCTTTTTCTTTTCAATTATCTTTCTCAGAAATATAAGGAGTCGGGAAACACGACTCCCTATATTTCTGTTTATTATACCTATATTATGTCGAAGAGAAATTCTGTATAATTAATAATAATATCTTTACAGAAAATATTGTCGATTTAATCAATTAGATATCCCCAATTATTTACTGATAAATTTCTTTTTATTCATGCTTTTTAATAAATCATAAAAGGTTACTTTATAAAGAAAAGAATCACATGTAAAAGCTATATTTAATTTGTGGCTTCAGGTCTGTGGGTACATATTTTAATATTTCTCCAACATTCCGGCTGCACTCAATTGTGATTGGGAATTTTCTATCAAATTGTGTATTGTTCCAATTCATTTTTGTGAGAGATAATATTTCTTTGCATATCTGTTCTGGGGACTCATCAAAAGAAAATAGTCTTACTTCTATTGGATTAGGAATGTACTTACCAGGATACGTCCCATAATACTCAACATATCCTCTAGTATACAAAAAATGACGACATTTATCAAGGCTGAACATAGTCCCCCTTAGTGGTGGATAGTCATTATCTCTATATAACCTGAAGTTAGTAGGCATGATCGTTACTAAGTCTATAGAATTGATATTCATATCAGAAGCGACTCGCTTAAATCCATCGATTTCTTCCTCTGAATAGTTAGAACTTTTGTGGATAACAAGCCGTTGAGGAAAAATTTTAATCGCATTATAATATTCACTTAAAGATTCTTTTAAAAGATTATATGCTTGTACCTCTGTTAAATGTGGCTGTCTATCTTTTTTATCTTCTTTTACAGGTGTACCTCTTAATATAACTCCGTTACCGTGCTCATTGAAAATTTGAGCTACACTTGTCTGAATAGTTTTCTTATCTCGTGTACGGTAGAAACTTATTCCAGCAAAACAGGTTATATTACTACTTTCTTTTTTCAAAGACCAAGGGATGCCACCTGCTTTGTAGTATAATGCAGTATAAAAGTTCCATGCTATGCTCGCTTCATCTTGCATTTCTGAAGAAGGCTTGGCGATTCTATCCCTAAATATTTGAATTGGAATGTTATATTCCATAGCTTTAGCTTTAAGTAATCTTCTGAAATTTACCTCAATTTCTACTGGATCTTCTTCATTAAAATCATCATCAATTTCAATTGTTTTAGTTCCATATATTATTTTAGTTAGAGATTCATCTAATACACATAAAATAACATCTGGTTTTTTATTATTTGCTAGAAAATGTATTTCTGCCAAATAAAGATCCACTGTTTTAATAATTAGCTGATCAATATCATTGGCTTCTCTCTTTATTTGGTCAAGTGCAGAGTTGTTGATTTTACGTATATACGATTCATCATAAACTACTTCACTTCTAAAAGCAATAGTTTCATTAAAACCTGGAAAGTTTGTAAAAAGATTGGGTTGTTTGCTTTTTTTTGACTCAATATGATTACGGCACTTTTTTATCCAACTAATAGCAATGTTTATGCTTTCACTAAGTCCAATAAATCCGATAACTATTTTATCTGGTCTTATGTCGTTAATGTCAGATACATTATACTTATATATACCTGTTCGTGGGCAGATATACTCTCCTTTACCGAATTGCAATAAAGGCTCTTCTAATAATTTAATATCCATGTTGAGGGGTATAATTAAGTTTTAAATCAAAAGGTGAAGAGAATGATATGTATTTATATTCAGATTCATTATCTTCTAATTTATTGGAAAGACAAAATGATATAAACATAAAATGTTGATATACAGCAGAATTTGTTTCCAAGTTCTTTTTCTGAGCAATTAATTGACTTTCTTGCTTACAGCTCGAATAACCATCATAGGTGAAAGACCATCCAGGTGTTATGCTAATAAACCACTTTTCATCAGATCTAAAAGATTGGATTCTAAATGAAAGCTGTCTAAAATATAGAATTTGTTTTTTTTCGTTATTCCATATCTCTGCAACTACAGTTCGTGTTGCAGTTTTCTTATTTTTCCAAGTTATTTTCCGTTCTCTTGGCACCCCTATAGGTTTGAATCTAAAGAACCTGTCTTTGCCTACCCACTGTATGTTTTTGTAAGAAGCCAACTCTTCTATAGACCGATTGATCAAATGAAGTAGTGCTTCTTCATATTTTAAACTAATATCTGCAAATTCATTTATTGAATATTCTTCAACAGTACCTATTTCTATTAATTTATTTAATGGCTCATCTCTGTTATCTAAAGGTTTAAAAGATATGATTTTATCTTCAAAAGTAAACCAATCCCTGCTATATGGGATTTTTAATAATTCAAATGCTTTACTGAGTACTTTCCCCATGGGAGCTTTCTTTTTAAGTTTATATGGAGTACTCCAGGATTGCGTGATTATTTCATCACGATCTATTCCTGTGATGCCCATATAAATCTTTTGAGGTAATACTATTTGAAGGATGTTAGGAAATAATATGTCTGTTTTTATGGTTTCCTTATTTTCTAACAAATACTTTCTCCTATTCATTTCTTCTTCGCAAAACTCTTCTTTTAACAATTGTAACAAAGAATCTATTTTGCTAATATTAATCCAAGAGTTTACTTCCTTAAGAATATCACTATAATCTAAAATATGTTTCTCTGAGAATTCTAATTCATTATTATGAGCTATAGCGAAAGTACTATCTGAATATTTTTTCTGCTTCTCGGTTATAATATATATAAGCAAATTATCGTATTCTTCAAAACGCCTTCCTTTTATAAATTCATCTATTGTATGCTTTATTTTCTCTCCAGTAGCAGTAGATGTAACTTGAATTGCTATTCTATTGTCCGTATCAACTAAATCTATTGCAGAAGAATTTTTCACTTCATTATTTATATTGACTAGATTTAATCCATATACAATGTTTAGAATGGGAATGATTACATTCTCCGCATGGATATTAATGTCATACAGATTTAAACTATTTAGATTTTCTACTTCTGCTCGAAATCTCGCAAATAATTCTGCAATTTTTTCTATTTCTTCTTTCTTACGCATATAATGAGTCATTATTTGATACATCCAAAGTTAAGCAAAACTTTGATTAGATGAATTATTTCTCTTTGAAAATTGAATCACGCAACTATATACTTTATTGTACCAACGATTGAGTATAATGAATAGTTGATTTAAACCATAACAATCTTTAATGTGAAGATTGTTATGGCAATGTATAACTTAAATGACAAATCCATACTTGCGTTCTCTTTTCTCAAAAGCTTCTTTTCCACCTTCTAAAATTTCACAAACATGTTCTCTTATGCCTTGTTTATCTAGAATACACTCTTTAGTATCTATTAGAGCAGCCGTATTTTCAAGACTTCCTGATTTATATTGGAACTTTATATGATTTTGATTGGGAGAATCTTTACCATGTTGATTTGCTATAATTATCAATTCGGAATCAGCTCCAACAACGACATTTGGATTATGAGTAACAATGATTATTTGTCGTTCAATCTTCTTTTTTCTTAAATATTTGACTAAATCTTTATATATAGCTCTATTATCTAAACTATCTTCTGGTTGGTCTATTAATATTGGGCATGTTTTATCGCTAAATTCCAATAACAATTTCAATATAACAAAAGCTTGTTTACCTTGTGACATACTCACAAATGAATCCCCCTCGTATATTAAATCAAAAGAGATATTAAACCAATTTTCAGAAAGAAATTCAGATAGAACATTCTCATCTCGATTTGATGCCTTGTAGTCAATATTATCAGATAGAACATCATTTAAAAAAATCATAGATATATTACTTGTATCTTTCGAGTAATTTTGCCACATATTTTGGATATACGACTGACGTTCCCATCCTCTTAAATTCAATCGGTTTTCAAGAAAAAGTTGCAAACGTTTATTATCATAAATAAGATTTGATTTTATTTCAATACCTTCATGTTTTATCTTTAATATATCAACAACTTCAATCCCTTTATTTTTATATGAAATATGTTTTTCTAATAAATCGCATTTCAATTGTTCTAAAACAGTATTTAGATTATCTATAATAACCAATTCATTGGTTATAGTCTGGAGCTTAACCTGCTCCTTCTCAACTTTTTGTATCAGTTCTTTATATTCTTTGTTTTTTGAACTCACATCTTGACCTTTGACAAATAGCGAATTCTGCTTTGCCTTTTCAATAGAAGAGTTTAAACTGTACACATCTTGTAATAACTCTTTAATGTATTTATCTATCTCACTTTTTATATTTTCAAGACAGTCATGTTGGCAATCTTGAATTTTTATCTTAAGAGCCACTTTTAGATAAGATGATAAAGAAACTAATTGAGTATCAAATGAAGAGTTTATAAAAGGGAAAACTTTTAGCTTATTCAATTCCTCCATATAACAATTTACAGTTTTTATCTTATTCGCATTATCTGTAATAAGTTTCATAATATCCTCATACAATTTCATCTCTTCTGGTGAAATATCGAGTTGCGATTTTATACTTGATATTTTTTGATTTAAATCATTGATTTCTTTACTAATACCTTCTTTATCACCTTTTTCTTTCAAATCTATTAACTTATTATTTATCTGTTTTTTTGTATCAAAAACCTTATTTATTAAAGATTGTATTTCAGCTTTATTATTTGAACAGAATATTTGATAATCTTGCCAAATAGAGTAAATGGATTTATCTTTTAAAATACGTAGTATCAAATTATCAGTTTGTTCTTTATCTTTTGCAATCTCATGCATATAGTTTTGACGGAAGAAGTCTATATCACGAGGTGTATTTGCACCGTCAGCCCATAAAACTTCAACGTTATCTAAATGTTCTTTCACAAAGTCACATTCTAGCGAATCCAATTCTGTATTATTAGGATTAGTTACCAAAGCAATACTTTTTAGCAATGTCGATTTACCAGTTGAGCGTCCTCCTATAATTACATTTAAATTAGGATTCAAATGAATTGTTTGATTCCAAAAAGTGTCAGACGATAATTTTATAGAATCTATTACTCGGTATTTTTCCTTATCTTCAGGCTTACTACTATGTATTTTTATACGTTCTGGCTCAAATATAGTTTGTTTTAATCCTTCAAAAGTTGTATCTGATTTTATCCAAGTATAACAGTGCCCCAACTCCTTAGGAGATGTTTTATTTGTGTCTTGGGCAAATTTATGAGCATCACTACAATGTAATAATCTCCCATTTACATTTTGCGTTATTAGTGAGTCTTTTCCTTTATTAGCTTGTTCTACAGTCGGAGAAGCTGTAAAAACAAAATGCGCATTATTTATAATTGTCTTTTTATCTGATATAGAACCATCCCAACGGAAATCCTCCCATTCAGCTTTTCCTATTGCTTTAAAATATTTGCCTTCTAGATATTTGTTGGGGTCACTTCCTTCGCCTAATAGGTTTTCTATCTTTGACAACTCGAAATTTAAGTTATTAAAACCTATTTCTAATGGACTAAGATCTCCTTTTCTTTTTTCTTTAGGTATGGAAGCACTAATATGTTTGCCTAAATCTATTAATGTATCTCTCGTAATTATACCTCCCCATGTACATCCATTTGGAATGTCAGCTGAAAGATTTGCTTTACTACGAAGTCCTTGTAAAAAATGGTATTGTATATCTTGTGGGCTTAACAAGCTTTCATCAGCAAATATAATGTGATAATTAATTCGACCAAGTTCCTTACTTCCTACAAATTCCTTAAGCCTAAATTCTATAACAGGTAATAGTAATTCTATGTTAGGAATTCGTCCATCTTTTTTATATTTAAGTACTTTCTCATACCCATCTAAAAACAGGTAATCATTAATACCTAATACTTTAATATCAGATGGCAGATTTTCTATTCTTTGAATAAATTGTTCCCATATTTCGTCGTTATCTCCTCCATATTCAGAACATAATGATGCAGGAGTATGCACATGCAAATCCCATTTTCTCCATTCGGAGCCTCGTGTATTCATCTCTATTATATTTTTAATTACAATTCTTCAATTTACAAAATTAAATAAAATATCGCTCCATTCTATGAAATACAATGAGAAATGATAATTTATTTTTCACCTTCAGAATTGCAATTTATAATAGCCAACATCTCATTAAACCAATATAGGGTATGCCAGTTTCCCTGCATGCCCTACTAAAGTTTTGATATATCTTTTGAATTATGGCATAGCGCAAACGCCATTGAGATTTGCTGTAACTACTTTGCCCGATTCATCTTTTAGTTGTTCCAGCATTTTCCAATTCTCACCATCCGCAGATATTATAGTATAACCCATGTAATTGTTATAACTAACATATTCATGACCTACCACTATAAACTTCCCGTTCTTATAAGTAACAGAAGTTCAATTATAACTACTACCATTTTGTATCGTTGCGCGCTTCCAATATTCTCCATCAGCTGATACTGAAATACTTCCATTACCAACTGAAACATATTTTCCATTGCCATATGTGACTCCAATACCACTTTCTTGTTTTACTGGTGTCCAGTTTATACCATCAGCCGATGAACTAGTTCTACCGTATCTATCACCGACAACCGCAAATTTTCCGTTGCCCAATATTATACTTTTCCAGCAGTCATCAATAGTATCTTTAATCCATTTGTATGATTCAACTTTGAAATCATTCGTTAAAACAGCGATATAACTTTGATAACCGACTACTACATATTTCCCATTTCCATAAGCAATATCATAAAAATATGAACTTGATATCGGCTTTTTTGTAGTCCAATTCATTCCATCAGTAGTAAAACAAAGTTGCCCATCATAGTAGTTTACTAAAATGAACTGTCCATTAATAAATCCAATTACACAATTATCCAAATATCTAAATACACAAATATCTGTTTATCCAATTACACAATAATCCAAATACCTGAATACACAAATATCTGTTTATCTAATTACATAATTATCCAAATATCTAAATACACAAATATCTATTTATCCAATTACACAATAATCCAAATACCTGAATACACAAATATCTGTTTATCTAATTACATAATTATCCAAATATCAGTTAGATTACAGCTTATTATCTACAGAATCAGAATTATTTCCAGCTATTTCAGTCTATTTTCGGCATCAAGCTCTCGACAAAACTGCACCATCTATTGAAAAGTACGGACACACATCAGAAAAACCTTGAAAAGAAAGCACCAAGTGGAGCAGTCTACAGTTCTACTTAAAAACGTTGTCCCCGTAGAGGGGACAGCAAGTTGTGTTTTCGTTTAACGAAAACGGAATGGTTTAACGGCATATTCCGCTGCCAACCGTTCCAAGATATAGAACTCCGGAGTCGGCATGAAATAAAAGAAGGAGCGTATACCTGAACAAAAATACCTTATTGTCGGTATTGGAGAAAAAGCCTAGATAGGTTAATTTTACAGATAAATTATATCTACATTATCAGAAAACAATAAATACTCTAAAAATAGAGGTTCCCAGTATTGAACCGTGGGTGGTTATTCCAACGATATGTTGCTGTTCGATATCAAGAAATCGCCATGGCAGATACCTATTTTCTCACGTAAAGAAAATTTAAAGACTATTTTTGAAAAACGATTTGCAAATAAAAGGCGGGTTCCCAATAAGCCGAACTGTTTCTTCAGTGGCAACAGATTTCTCAAAAGAGATCGATTTGGTCAATTATTTTTTTTCGTTGTACAAAAAACTATATCCAGTAATATCATTACTTCAGATAGAAAAAGGCTAAAATAGAAGTTTATTCGCATAAAGACCTAATCCCTTAATGGTTTGGAAAATAATAGGACTTTTCAAAAACGGAGGAATTCTAGACTTTGAAATTCTAATGTAAAGCAGGCTATATATGGATGAGTTTAAAAAAGGGAGAAAAACATATACCTATTGACGAAGAGTGGAGTGGGTATGATGAGTAGATGCCTATAGGATTGATAAGTTTACTACATGTTTTGAATGGTTTTAACGGTAAACTCTTGTGAATTTGGGTTTATTTATATTAAATATCAAGAAAGTATGTAGGGGATATATTGAATGTTCACGTTATAATTATAACGTTTTAGAGAAACTTATCCACTCATAGTGTAAAGGATAAGAAATATAACGGATTATTAATAGATTTCAGCTTTTGATAGGATTTAATGAAACTCATATTACTCGTCATATCTCTTTTATTTCTGCCTTTGGTTATGCAGGGACAAGATGTGTGGACACCAAATGATTCTTTGAAATTAAAGAAAATGTTGGAAGGAAAAACTGAAATCCAAATAAACAAAGAGGCATTAAATGAACTTGGCAAAGCGTTCCTTCCTGAAAAGCGTCTGCTAAATTCTCACTCTGCAATTTTGCCTATTGAAGATTTTCAAATGTACAAACCTGATATTTTTACAGGGAAATATCCCAAATCGACTTTTAAAATTAATGGATTAAATATATGGCAAGATTCACTCTCAATGAAAATCCATCTGTTTAGCAATAAGCAGTTATTTATAAACTCTCAGTTGGATACAGGAGATTCCCGGGTATTGATAAAACGACATACTGATACCCACGTAGGGCTTACAAATCGCTTAGAGTATCATATTTATAGCGGTTATACCATTGATAAAAAACGGACTGTAGTATTGCCGACTACGGCTACTCAATATTATATCGGCACAGGCTTTTCTTATAATATTAATAGAAAGTTACAGTTAAAAACCGGAATTGAATATCAGTATAACATTATTTATAAACGCTGGGAATGGGTCTGGAATTCTGGCATACGTTTTAGTTTTTAATGGTACTAAATTTCTCCCTATTACTGTGTTGTTCCATAAAACAACGCTTCATATGCTCTACTATACAAATTAGTAGATTGCATTAAGGTATGATGATCTCCGTGTTGCAAGAAAGTGTTTTTGTCCAGAACGTATATGCAATCTGTCATTCGGGCAATTTCCGGCTTATGGGTAATCATTAATATGGCCATTCTATTTTTCAGTCTTTGCAGGAGGCTTAAAACTTGCATTTCATTTACTTTGTCCATAGAAGCTGTCGGTTCGTCTATTATTAGAATTTCCGGTGATTTATATAACGCTCTGGCAATGCCAATTAATTGTCTTTGTCCTCCTGAGAGATTATTCCCGTTTTCATCCAACATGTTATACAGGTTTAGATTATCGTCTTGCAAAAATTGCTCTAACCCTAATTCTTTACAAAATATTGAAACATCCTCAATAGAAACCGATTTAAACATTGTGATATTATCCGCCACAGTCCCTATAAATATTTTAGTGTATTGCGATACGACTCCAAGGTATGAACGCCATTGTGATAACTGGTAGTTTTTAATATCTGTTCCCTGAAACAAGATTTCTCCCGAATAAGGTACATAATTTCTTTGTAATAAGTCGGTGAGGGTTGTCTTCCCCGAACCGACACTACCAAAAATAGAAATGAAATTCCCTGTTCCTACCTTTATATTCAGATTTTCTAATAATGTCATTTGTCCAGGATATCTGAATGATACATTGCGACATTCAAGTTCATTTTGAGAACACATATGTACAGCAGTGTTTCCTTCTTTTATAAGCTCCTTCTCTGTTATGGTATTCAAAATAAAGGCAGAACGTTCAAATGCAACCCTGGCTTCCTGTATATCTACTATGTAGGAAGAGATTTTTATTGATGCTTGAATGATCATGGTTGATATTGTTACTATAGCAAATAAAACTCCCAGTTGAATCCGGCCTATGGTTACATAATACGAGCTCAACATAATTGCCATGATTGAAAATATGCTACTCAATGTACCAATATACAAGTCAAAATTAGCGTTGGCTACCTTTAGGTCTCTGCCTCTTTTTTGTGTATTCTTATAGAAAAATAGTAACCTTCTAAAAAACACATGTTCTTTCTGATATGATTTTATGCATGTCATTCCAGAGATCATGTCTATAGAATAGGTTTCTAAGGCTGCATATTCATTCATGAGTTTTTTTTGGTGGAGATTGATTTTCTTACTATACAGATATGAAAAAACAGCCAGGAAAGGAATACTGAATGCTGTTGTCAAAGCGATACTCCAATCATAATAGAATAAGATTAAGATGGAGAAAGACATAATTAGCAGTTCTATAAATATCGAATTAACCAGTAGTATAATGGAGCCCTGAATTTTTTCTGTGTCATTTATTCTGGAGATAATTTCTCCGGTTTTAATCATCGAAAAGAATGATTTAGGTAATTGGAAAATCTTTTTCAACAGCATCCTAATGATTCGTACGTTAAATAAAATATTTTGCGTGATGATAAAACGGGAGTTTGCATATGATGCAAGTTGTGAGAGTAAGACGACCATGCCATATATCAATATATAAAGCATTAAAAGCTTTATATTCTTTTGTGGCAATATCGTATCGACAAGGGCTTGTACAAAAACAGCAGTAGCCAAACTAATCAATGCTGTCATACAACTTAGAATGAGACTAAGGAGCAAAATTCTAGCATCTGATTTTATTAAAGGAAGCAAATAGGTTTTGAGGTTGTTCTTCTTTAAATTTTTAGTAGATAGCGTATCAATATCTAATGTTCCAACAGTAAGTAAGATTTTAGACTTCCATATATCATCCAATTCTTCCTCTGTATATTGCTTTATTCCGATTGCCGGGTCACTGATAATGAAATGACCTGATGTGTAGTCAAACCCATAACAAACGACGAAATGTGTGAAACCATATTCATTGACAACATGTAGAATTGCCGGTAATTCACAGGATTTGAGGTCGCATAAATTCCCCTCATAGCCTTCGGATGCTAATCCGATCTGATTTGCTGCTTCTTTCAGTCCTAAAAGTGTAGCTCCATTTTGCGTTGTACCACTTAAATAAGTGAGATGTACCTCGTCTATATCCTTTTGAAAGTAATTCATTATTGAGCATAGGCAGGCAATACCACAGGAGTTTTGTGTCTTCTGAAAAACAAATGCGTCTTGGATTTTCTTAAAATTATATTTCATTTAAAATGTCTGTTTTAAAAGTTCTTCTAATGTATCGAGGGCTATCCCTCTGTGTGATAACCTTTCTTTTCCGTCAGGGGTAAACAAAAAAAGGCTAGGGAACTCGGTTATTTCATATTTATTAATCAGATCAAAATCCGGATCAGAAATAATAATAAAGGGGGAGTTGTTATCTATTTTTGTCAGATTCTCAAATATTTTCAATTTATCTCGATTCTCGAAAGACACAATCAGTAAATTATATTTTGATTTAAAGATATCTATATTTTTATCTATAAAGTCAATCTCCTGTTTGCAAAAATCGCAATCAGAATTTAAAAAGAGCACTATCGTGTTTTTTTGAAGATTCAAATTCTCCTGTATATTCTGTCCGTTGATATCCTTGATAGGTTGCTCTAAATCAAAACTGGATTGTATTTGTTTGGTCCTTTTCGGGTTAATTATAAATATGAAAGATATGCCTGTGATTATTAACATCACTAAACATACGAAAGTACAGATTGTGCGCATAATCATAGAAATAGCTTTTTAGAAAAGAGGCCAGTTCTTAGAGCTGACCTCTTTAGGTTAATTTACATTGTTAACACTGGCTGGGATTTGCCGGCCACCATCCGCCGTAACTTCTAATTCCAAAGCGGTAATAGACTTTGCGACACATGCAATGACCATTTGCCTGCACACGGCATTCTACTCTTGAGCCCCAAAATTTACCACCTGTAACCTGTGATAATGTTTCATTTGAAATCTTTTTCATAATAAAAAAATTAAATTAGTAAATTGATTATAATATAATGTCTGCAAAAGCGGACAATATTCCATATATAATTAACCCTCCTCCATATATTAAACTCGTTTTTAACAAGATGGCTGGGTACTTAAACTTAAAATACCGGCTGATGAGGAGTGATAGAAATAAAACGAATACAACTTCCGTTATATTTATTTGTCCCAACAGCTTAAATGCCCATGCCGGTAATTTTTTCCCGATAAACAATACATTGACAGACTGGTAGGAGTATATATCATCAACTGTATTATAGTTATATTGAACAATACCAAATATTTTCAGGATGACGGATATTAAATAATTAATTGAAAACACAATGATTCCAGCTAAAGAAAACCTGATACAGTTTTTAATATTCAATCTAATATTTGCTATGTTAAAGCCAATAAATAAACATAGAGCAATCAGACTACATGATATTAAAATATGCACTGGTATCCACAAATAATTATATATGTCCATTCCTCTTTGCACACTCATTTCTTTTAAAAATGCTTCTTCACTGCCCAGTTTGTGGCCTAATTCCTGATAATAGAAGCTATCTGAATAAATAAACTTTAATTCAAGAGTTAATGATATGATATAGATTGCGATATTGATTATGAATAGAATCCATAATTTTGTATTGATATACCTATTAAATGTTATATATTTCATAAGTTTTATTTGGTTATATGTTTATTAAAAATATCTTGTATAAGAGAATGACGGCATAAATGGTATAAGTACAAATGCCTTATACTGTCCACTATTGTTTCGATAAATGCTATATGGGTTTTTATGCCCGGTTACATTTAATAGGGAAAATTGCCAAATTCGAGAACCATGTTTCAACTTCTTTTCCATGGTATAGTTGAGGTCTATTCTGAAATAGTCTTTAAGGCGAGTATTGGGCTCTTGTGGGATATATTTCACAATTGACGTATTTATATCCGGATATCCATTAGGGAACATAGGCAAACCTATGCTGGGGTATGACACATTGGATACAGCATAAGGATACCCAGTCTTATACTGTAAATTCATTGACAAGCGCTGTGTTTTAGTTGCTGTCTTTTTGGTCGTCAGGCTAAGAAATAAATTAATCTGGTTGGGGGAATCATATTTAAAAGGATATTTTTTACCTTCAAATTTGCGCTCTGATTTAGATATAGTGTATGAAAACCAACCAGAAAAACGATTTTTGTTATATTGCACCATGAATTCCATTCCATAGGCATCTCCCGTTCCTTTACTGTAATCAATACCGGCATCCAAATAGTTTTCTAAATTGTTTATCCGGATTAAATTTTTCATTTTTCTGTAATACGCTTCTATTGAGAGCTCCCAGTTTGTCAAAGCAAAATTTTTCCATCCCAAAGATAGTTGATCAGCAGTTGGCACATTTTTTTCTTTAAATGGTACCCAAAAGTCACTTTGCATATTATAGTTCGTTTCGTAAATGGAATGAGTGGGTTGAGATGTCCTGTCATATGCTAACATCAATTTATCTGCCCTTCCTAAGAATTTAGTCAGATTAATTCGCGGCTCAAGCGTAAATACACTTCTATCTGTGTTATTGTATAGTGAAGAACGTAATCCTGTTCCAAGTATCCAACCATTCTTTTTAAATTCATTGTAAACGTAGACAGAAGCGGTCCATAACCTATATGAGCCTGCACCGTATTTTAAATTTGTATCTGCGCTTTTAATACTGTATTGCTCCGGTTGATACTCTTGCGATGATAAGTTTATACCATACTGTAATGTATTGTTCGTGGTAATATATTGTTCTAAATTAGTACGTAAACCAAATTCGTACATTTTAGAGTAGTTCTTGAATTTATGTATGGCTTTTTGGTTATTAAATGTTATCTTTTGATTGGAATAATCAAACTTATTCAGGTTCGTATAATATAAGGACGTTGACAAATAAAGTTTCGAGCGAAGCGATACAGCATATTTCAAAGAAGAGCTAAATGTTCCCCAGCCTTGTCCATATTTGTTATTGAGTTTGTCTTGGGTGAAACTTTCTTCTTTAGTTTTATTGAACATATCGTCATATCCATTATATACTTGTAATGAAAGTTTGCTGTTATTGGTCATATTCCATGCTATTTTTCCATTTATGTCATAGAAAGAAGCAACTGGAACTCCTGAAGCGTTTACTCCACCTATTGCAGATGCTCCTAAATAAAGCAAATCTATCAACGATCGTCTGGCTGTAAGTAAGTAGCTGACTTTATTCTTTTTTATAGGACCTTCTAAAGTAAAACTTCCCATAATAGGACCTATAGATAATGATTGGTGATGTTGTTTTACATTACCATCTTTTAGCATGAGATTTACAAAACCGGATAGTTTATCTCCATACATACTTGGGACTCCGCTTTTATATAGCTCTATGCTTTTAACTGCATCCGGATTAATAAAAGAGATGAAACCATATGCATGATTCTGATTATAAATAGGCAAGCCGTCCATTAAGAATAACGTCTGGTCACTATTACCTCCCCGGATATTCAGTTGTGAACTTCCTTCCATACCTCCGGATACACCTGGCAAAAATTGTATTAGTTTAATTGGATCATTAATTCCGAGAAATAAGGGACTTTGATTTAGTTTTCCCATATCCAATTGGACATTACCAAGACTTTTCTGCTTGAGTAACTGTTCTTTTTGACGAATTATTACCTCTGGCAAATTTATGATGTCTGGTTGTAATTCAATAACGATTGTGCTATCTTGCTTGGATGCCTCTATCATGACATGACAGGTTTCATACCCAATGTAAGATATTTCAAGCTTAAATGGGAATTGTATTTTAGTGGGTATAGAGAAATAACCTTCACTATTTGAAGTTGTAAAATATTCTCCGGATATGATTGTTGCGTAAGGTATACTTTCTCCATTTTGGCTATCCTTGATAATTCCATTAATCGTTTGTTTCCGAGTCTGTGCTAAGACAGACACGTTAATTATTAGCAAGCAAAGTAAATTTAAATATTTAGTTTTCATTGTTTATTGTCTGATTGATTAGTAATTGAAAACAGGTATTTCGTCACAGATCTACCTGCAAAGATTCCCAATCCATTATTTACATTACTATAGACTGTAGAAGGTTGAAAAAACATACCTGATAAGTCTCCGCTGCTTGGGATTGACAACGCCTGATAATAAGTACGACAATATTGATCGTATTCGTTACTAGCATTGATGATATCGATTTCAATCCCAGTCATTTTTTCCGATACTTTTTGTTCATAAAATGGCACGAACTGTAGTTCATCCAACAAAGGAACATTCGTTTTTTTTATTCTTATGAAGCTTTTGTAAAATCCAGTAATTGCGATATTGTTGTTTACATAGCTACCTTCTTCTCTATTCACATTGTCAATTAACCTGTTATAGCTATATAACTCTTGATATTGAACAGTTATGTCTTGTTCATGTAATGAAGAAGCCGTAATCCACAAACTATTGCCATTATGCTTCTCAGAAAAGTCTGATAATGTCACCATCGATTTCTCCTGATCGAACCCAGGTTTACATGTAAGAAGAGGTGGAATTTTTGTTTCAGCGGAAATTTCCATAAACCCATCACTTTGAGCTAAAATAGTATATTTCTTTCCAGCTTTAGGCAGATAATCCAACTTTAATTCTCCTTGATTGATTATTCCCTGATAAATAATTTGCCCGTCTTCTTTAAGAGTTACATTTACCTCTTTTGCAGGATCATATTTATCGTTTGATTTACATGTATAGAACTTGCAGATTATTGGACTTTCTGTTTCCAGACAGGCACTTAGCACTAATTTATTAATTGATGACGAAGGAATATCTACGTCATAATCAATCGTGCATGCACTTACTAACAAACAAAGTAATAGAAAATGTGTTGCTTCTGATAATGCCTTTTTCATTCTGCTATTTAATTAGTCGTTTGTTATTAGAACGCACTTATAATTCGAATCCCCTATTAATAAGTGTTAAAGCGGTGACTCTGTTAGTGATTTTGGCAAATTACTTTTGAGGGCGGCCTAAAAAAAACGAAGGATCGTTATTAAACTTTAAGTGTGTAGATAATATCTAGCAAGCCATTAAAATCTATGTACTTTTGCAAATCATAAAAGTCTCTATGCCTATGGTTAATAGCTAAAAAACATTCAGAAGAAGTGCTATAAGATGTTATAATACAATGATATATGGTAGACAAAAGAAAGGAAGAGTTTAAAAGAAGTTTTGAAAAATATTATCCTGTGTTATGTAATATCGCATATAGATACCTGTTAGATAAGGAAACGAGCGAAGACATTGTTCAGGATACCATGTTAAGTGTCTGGCAGAATAAGAAGGATTTATTACCTGAGAGTGAATTAGTTCCATATCTTAAAGTTTCTATCAGAAACAATTGTATTTCATTTTTGAGGAAACAGACTTTTGAAGTACTTTCGATAGCCGATGAACCGGTTTCCCAAAAAGTATGTTCATTGACTGAGGAATGTGAAGAAGAAGGGGTGGCAAGTTCTGAGAAAATAGAACATCTTTTGGGTGTCTTGCCTACTAAGTGCTCGCTTGTATTCAGGATGAATAAGTTGCATGGGATGAAATATCGGGAAATAGCAGAGGAACTTAATATTTCTGAAAAAACAGTTGAAAACCAAATGGGGAAAGCTATCCGGTTATTGCGTGATTATGTTGCTTCACATCCATATACACTAATTTTATTTTTAGTTTTATCTGATATTATTCTTAATTAGACGCTTATGAAAACCCCGGAAAACATAAATGAACTTATAGCGAAGTTTTTTGCAGGAGAGGAAATGACTTCTTTGGAGAAAGAGCAGTTTCAAGAATGGAAAAAAGAGAATAATGCTGAGTATAGTAAGCTAGCTGGGTTAATTAAACAGTTTGATAGCTCAGAACCGATCATTAATGTCAACACTTCTATGGCCTGGCAGCGGATAGATGCAAAACTGGAATCACATCCAAAGTCTGCGTTTAAGGCTATGGTTGTTAAAATAACTATGGTTGCAGCTTCTTTTTTGCTACTATTAGGGTTATCTTTTTGGTTCCTACAGAAAGAAGAAGTTATTAGATATAAAGGTAGTGATACGCAAGTCGTAGATGTGATTTTACCTGATGGGTCTTCAGTGAATCTTTTCCCAAAATCTACTTTAGAATACTGTTTTAAGAAAAACACGAGGGATGTTGTGCTTGTTGGCAAAGCTTTCTTTCAGGTAAAAAGGGACACGCTTCATCCTTTTTTGGTGCAAATTCCGGATGTTAGTGTAGAGGTACTGGGAACATCTTTTCTGATTGACGCTACCATTTCTGACCAGTCTGCTGTTTTTGTAAAAGATGGGGTTGTTAAAGTTAGTGCTTATGATCAGGACGAAATCTTAAAGCGCAATCAAAAAGCATTTCTAACAAAGAACAATACTCTATGCAGAGATACCATATTGAATATCGCTATTTTCGAGTTGGGGCATCCTGTAATAAGTCTTAGTTTTAATAGAACACCTTTAAAGGAAGTAATTAAAGAGATAGAAAAATCTTATAATGTTACTATCGAATTGAGGGATATTCCTGAAGGGAATATGATAACTACAGCATTCTTTGAAAATAGCATAGATGAAGTTCTGAACGAGTTGTCTTCTTTGTGCCATTTGAAATATAATAAGGTTTCAGACCGGCATTTTGTGTTTTATACTGAAAGATAAGTAACAAGTTTAATGAAAGCAAAAGCTGTAGCCTACATATTGTTTTTCTGGATCTTTTGTTTTAATGTCATGGCACAGGATAAAGATAAAGGAAGTATAATGGAAGAGGTTATTAGTCTTCCATTTTCCTCTGCTACGATCTCAGCATGTTTCTCATTGATTAAAAAAAAAGACATAATCCTGTCTTACAATGAGGGAATGATAGATATAAATAAGATTTGCTATTTCAGCCAGAAAAACATTAAAATAAAAGAGTTACTGACTAATATCCTGTCTGATTACAAAACAACTATTGTAGTTGCAAATCCTCGTAAGATAATTATCACCGTAGACCGAAAAAATATCTATCAGCTCAACGGAGTGGTTAGAGAGACAGAGACTTTGGAAAAATTATACGGGGCTGTATTGTTCTTTAAGAAAAATGGCATTATTGTTTCGAGTTGTATCACTAATGATTCCGGTTTTTTCTCTACTGCTCTTCCCGAAGGGACCTATAATATTGAAACAAACTATTTGGGGTATTTAAAATCAGTGAAGATAGTGACTCTAATCTGTAATCAAAGAATAGACATCTTTTTAAAACCTATGATGCTTGAATTGGGCGAGGTGGTCATTTCACCTCAACGGAGTTCTGCCAATGAACTCAGTACATCTTCACCACCGAATATGTTATCTTATAGTAATTTAGATGTTTTGTCTGAAATGAAGGTCTTCCCCGGAGTTATCATGTCTCGTTCTGGTGCTGATATCAATGTTAATGGAGGAGGCAGTGAGGAAAATTTAATTTTGTTAGATGGTGTGCCCATTTACCATAACAGCCATATAAATTATATGCTTCCGGTTTTCAATGGTAGTGTAATAAAGAATGTAAACTTATATAGCAGTTACTTTCCCGCCCGATATGAAGGCAAACTATCCTCAATACTGGATATCAAAATAAAAGAAGGCAATAAAAAGAAACATTCGAGAAGCTTGTCTCTCGACATTCCTTCAGTAGCCGCAATGCTTGAAGGTCCTATTAAAAAGGAAAAAGCTTCATATATGGTTAGTGGGCGTCGTAGTTGGATGGAGTTCCTGGACAAAGCTATTCCTGCCAGTAAGCGTGCAAATTATACTTTTTACGATATCTATACCAAATTGCATTGGGATATATCTGCAAAAACTTCCATGCAAATCAGCACCTATCATACCATTGATGAATATTATTCTCCTATTCCGGAAGGAAAGAAAGATAAAATAATCCATTGGGCTAATGGAATGTATGCTTTAAAGTTATCTTGTCAGTTAGGAGAGAAGCTTTTTAATACAACCCAAGTGGCTTACACTCATTATACCAATAAAGCGCATGCAGATATTCTCGGTTTTGAGGCAGATCCTTATGTTACTGCAGGTATAAAAGAAGTTTCTTTCAACTCCTCTTTTAATTGCCACTTCAATAATAAAGTTTTGATGGCTTATGGGATTAAGGGAACTCATTCTGTTTTTAGTAATATTAATGATGACCAGCGAACTGAAAAATCAGATATAAATCAAATATCCGCATATTATGAAAATAAATTCAGTCTGTCTTCTAAATGGAATATTCAAATAGGAATAAATACAGTTATATACATGCCCAAAGGTGGTAAGCATTATTCGAATCTCCAGCCAAGATTTTCCATGGCGTATAATTGGGGAAGAGATGTAGTTAGTCTGGACATATCACGGATGGCACAATTTTATCATTATTTTCGATTTTACGGTATGGATTTTCCGACGGATCTTCGTATGCCAAGCATCAATCAATTTAAACCCCAAACTTCTGTGCATACAGAGCTGGGGTGGAAGCACTATTTAAATGGAGGATATACAAATGCATCCATATATTACAAACAACGGGATAAAATCCTATTTGTAAATCCTGAAGCATATTATTCAAGTGAGAACTGGAAAAACTTTCTTTTGGAAGGTAGAGGTGAAAGCTATGGCCTGAAACTATCTTTTTTCAAAGGCTGGGAGAAGATATCAGTGCAGGCAGCCTATACATGGTCCAAAAGTCTTGAGTCATATACTGGTTTTAGGAAAGGACACAACATACCATCATTATATGATATTCCCCATGTCTTTAACTCTACCATATCTTATAGATTGACAGAGGCTTCTGCTTTCTCGATTGGCACACAATTACATAGCGGACGTGTAATTGTGAATATTCCCAAAGAGCCTTTGGCCTCGATGGATGAATTGTATACAAAAAGATATCCATTCAGTTACAAATTTGATATAGGTTATACCTATGTCAAATATTTTCCTCGTTCCGGAAACAAGTTAACACTTCGTTTGGGAATTCATAATATATTGGGTAATCCTATTAAAGAGGAGATTTCTAATTTTTATAAAGTAAATTTAGGACAAGATTGCATTCCTTATGGTGGAATCATATTGTCTTTTTAAACATCTTACATTAATACTGAAAACACTCTGTTCCAGTAAGGGTTTTAATTAAGAATGTTTCAGTTCTCTCTACTTGGGTCTGATATTTGTTTCTTTAATAACTAAATAGACCTGAGTTTGGAATTTATGGGTTATTATTGCATGATGTATTGCAAAAAAATATTATAACGTTCTCTATCCAATGCAGATCAATACAATAGTAATCAGTAACTTTTGGTTAATTGAATAGAAAGTAGGAAACGCCTAGATAATGATAGGTGTTTTTGTTAGTGGAAAGTATGTAACTGCCTTTTTATCAAATAGCCATACAAATCTTTTTACAAATTAAAAGATTTATTCTATTTTTCAAGTTAACGAATAGTCTAAATTACTTAAAACAGTTTAATTACTTGTATTTCAGAGAATGTTTTATACCTTTGCATCAACCTAATGAGCTATTTGATAGACTGAAAACAAGGCAGAACGATGCAGAAGGGTGGTTTCTAAACCGTTACCTATTAATCAAAAAACAAAGAGTAAGTTTTTGATTTACAGAGTAATATTTATTAGTGCAACAAATGTGAAGCAACAAAACAGAAATACATCCCGGACTATTTCCAAACGCGGAATTTCGAATTCTTTGTCTTTAAGCATGTTCAGCTCATTGATAGTGAGAAAATCCCGGATAACCTTCTTCTCTTTGAATTTCACGCTGGCAAAGGGGTTTGTTATTATCCATCCATTTGCTAAAGCCAGGTTTGTTATTTTCTTCATGCATTTCATGTAACGTATCACTGTGTTTTGAGCACAATTCTTTTCTATTTTCAGAAATGCCTCAAATTTGCGGACTAATTCACCTGTAACGTTTTTAATGGGGATGTCTTCAACCTTTGTTTCCTCGGATAACATTTCTTTAAAATAACGCAGGCAGAGCCTGTAACGGCGAAGGGTTATTTCGTTATACTCTTTTCCGATCAGGAGTGACATCTGTTCATTATGCTCTTCGAATACTTCAAAAAACATTTTGCATGTATTATGCTTGCCTTGGAGATATTCTTTGATAAGCACAGGCTCAGCATAGCCATTCTGATCAAATAGTTCTTTTTGAATTTCGTAAGCCCTGGTACGTAGCCATTCCAGATATCGATTGATTTCCTGGTGGGTCGGAGTTTTGCCGGTGGCCCGTTCTTTCTTTTGATTCCAATTGGCGGGTTCTATTTTGCGTTGAGTATTTAGCTCTATAAACCGGCCGTTGGCTGTAATACGCATTTGGATAGGCGCTTCACCTCTTTTCGTTAATCTTGTTTTTCTGATAAGAAAAATAATACTGAATGTGTTCTGTTTCATATCTACTCATTTTTTAGTGTAAAACATTAAAATCGTGTGCACTTAAAGAATAGGGTAAATTGATGAAAACGAGTGATTTATAATCAAATTCGTGTGCAATTTTTAGGGATTCCAATAATACACACGAATTTAGCATTTTGAAATGTGTTGAAATGTACTATTTAGTTGGGAGCAAGAAATAAAAAATCCCTGTATTTGTTTGAAATACAGGGATTTGCTTTGCAAAACAACCGATTGCTAATCTTTTAAAGTGGTGCCACCAGGAATCGAACCGGGGACACAAGGATTTTCAGTCCTTTGCTCTACCAACTGAGCTATGGCACCTTTCTTGTTTGCGGTTGCAAAGGTAGTGAAAATTTTTAATTCTGCAAACCTTAGGGTAATAAAAAACACTGATAAAAAGCTATTCTGCTTATTATCAGAGTTTTTCTTTCTGATTTTTTTATTTATTTTCCTGTAGGGGATTCCATCCCTGAGCTTTTAACTCGAATTCCTGACCATCGCGTGTGATCAGTGCGCAGCCTAATTCGGGCTTTGTAATATGTCCGATCAGGCGGACACCTTCCATTTCCGATACTTTTTCGTGATCGGCAATGGGAACAGTGAAAAGAAGTTCATAATCTTCACCACCGTTCATGGCACAGGTGGTGAGGTTCATATTGAACTCTTCTGCCATAACTGCTGTTTGATAATCGATAGGGATATGCTCTTCGTAGACACGGCAACCTGCTTTACTTTGAGTACATATATGCAATAGCTCCGAAGAAAGTCCGTCAGAGATATCCATCATAGAAGTCGGAACGATATTTGCGGCGGACAGTTTCTCAATAATGTCTTTGCGGGCTTCCGGTTTGAGCTGTCGTTCCAACAAATACTCTTTTCCGGAGAAATCCGGCTGAGCATCCTGTTCGCCTTTAAAGACTGCTTTTTCGCGTTCTAACAGTTGCAGCCCCATATAGGCGGCACCTAAGTCGCCACTGACACAGATCAAGTCGGTATCTTTGGCGCCATTACGGTAAACTACTTTATCTTTGTCGGCTTCACCAATACAAGTGATACTGATGGCAAACCCTGTCAAAGAAGAGGTGGTGTCACCACCTACAATATCGACTTTATATTGTTGGCATGCCAGACGGAGTCCGGAGTAAAATTCATCCATATCTTCCACACTGAAGCGTTTGGAGAGAGCAAGTGAAACTGTAATCTGTTTGGGCGTTCCATTCATCGCATAGATGTCGGAGAAGTTAACCACAGCAGATTTGTATCCCAAATGCTTTAACGGCGTGTAGGTTAGGTCGAAATGTACACCTTCCATCAAGAGGTCGGTAGTCACCAACACTTGCTTGTCGGCAGGATAGGAGAGGACGGCTGCATCGTCGCCTACTCCATATTTGCTTGATTCATTTTCTAATTTAATTCCTTCGGTGAGATGCTTGATCAGTCCGAATTCACCTAAGGTTGCTATCTCTGTTCTCATATATCTTATTTTATGATAAGGAAGTATCTATGCACGGTTTATCAGTTCGCGCATGATGGTGGTCATCTTCGGCTGGGCAGCATCGGCTGCTTTCTGAACTTCTTCGTGTGATACTTCTACAATCTTTCCTTCTACCCCAAGATCTGTTACGACGGAAATGCCGAAAACTTTGATGCCGCAGTGGTTGGCTACAATCACTTCGGGGACAGTAGACATTCCTACCGCATCAGCTCCTAAGATATGGAACAGTTTGTATTCTGCAGGTGTTTCGAATGTGGGTCCCTGTGTACCGATGTATATTCCGTGCTGTACTTTAATGCCTTTTTCTGCTGCAATGGCATCTGCCTTGCGGATCAGTTCCTTATCGTATGCCTCGCTCATATCCGGGAAACGGGGACCGTACGGGATGTTTTTACCACGTAACGGATGTTCGGGGAAATAGTTGATATGATCAGTGATAATCATCAGATCACCGATTTCGAATTCAGGATTGGTGCCGCCACTGGCATTGGACACAAACAATGTTTTGATACCCAGTTCACGCATCACGCGTACCGGGAAAGTCACTTCTTTCATAGAATAACCTTCGTAGTAATGGAAGCGTCCCTGCATTGCCATAATCTCTTTATTACCCAATTTACCAAAAATAAGCTTACCGCTGTGCCCTTCTACGGTAGACACAGGAAAGTTGGGGATATCTTCGTACTTTATTTCATACTTTTCGGTAATTTCGTTTGCCAGACTGCCAAGTCCGGTTCCCAGAATGATTGCTGTTTCAGGACTTGTGTGCATCTTTCCTTTCAGGAAGGCTGCCGTTTCTTGTATTTTCTCTAACATAGCCAATAATGTGTTGGTTAAAATTATCTTGTTGATTTTGTAATATTTCTACTTCAATGGGTAGGGCATAAATAAATGGTTTCAGCCCATCATCCAGTTCCTGATGGTATATCAGGCGTGTCGCGTCTTTTTCGGTTGTGACAATCAGGCGTTGCCCTTTTCTTAATTTACCGAATCTCTCTTTTATTTGCGCCAAGTCTCGCTGGCTGAAGTTATGATGATCACTAAAAGCGAGTAAGTCGATGTTCCGTGTATGTATTTCCAATTCACGGATGATCGTATCGGGAGATGCAATACCGGTAATTAGCAGTATCTGTTCCTCTGTCTGTAAGGAGGATAATTTTCTCTCTTGTACAGTGGCACAATCGGGAAAGACTGCCCGCAGGTTTCCGTATCGGAAAGACGAGAAATATAACTGCTGGTAGGGGAACAGATTCAACCTTTTCGTAATAATATTGTAGTCAATAGGTTTGATATCCGGCGGACATTTGGTTACGATGACTATCTGTGCCCGATTTTTGGCTTGTGCAGGCTCCCGTAAGCGTCCCGCAGGCATCAAGGTGTCATCGCAGAACAGACGGTGATAATCTGTCAGAAGAATATTTAGTCCTGCTTTCACGTATCGATGTTGAAACGCATCGTCCAACAAGATAACTTCGACCGGAGGCTCTTTAAGTGTGAGTAACCTTTCGATGCCATGGCAGCGGTCTTCGTCAACTGCTACCCGGATATCGGAGAATTTCGATTGTATTTGATAAGGCTCGTCGCCAATACTGCGGGCGTCACTTTCTGCTGTTGATAGTACGAATCCTTTGGTATGGCGCTTGTACCCCCGGCTTAATACAGCCACTTGGAATTCATCATGAAGCAATTTTATCAGATACTCTGTGTGCGGCGTTTTACCCGTACCGCCCACTGCGATGTTCCCGATACAAATAATAGGAACATTAAAACTCTTTGACTGAAGTTTTCCCCAGTCAAAGAGTTTATTTCGTAATGCTACTCCTGCCCCATATAACCATGAAGCAGGATATAGCCATTTATGTATCTTGATAGAGTTTTCTTTCATGCAGTTTGCTATTTCACATTCAGTTCAAACGGAACGCGTGCTTGAATCATGGCGCGTTCTTTTATATTTTTCAGCAGGCTGAAATCTTTATAATAGTCTCCCAATTGACTTTTCAGCACTTGGGATTCTACATAATTACCGGGTTGGACATCAAGCAACGTAGACAGAATATCCTTTTTGGCAGGATAGGATATAATGGTGTATCCTTTTAAATCGGCTTTTTGTGCAGCTATTTCCAGTGCCTTACCTATTCCACCCAATTCGTCTACCAATCCGATTTTTTTAGCCATCTCTCCGGTCCATACACGTCCTTCAGCTATTTTCTCAATTTTATCTTTAGACATATGGCGTCCTTCGGCACAACGACTTACAAATAAATCATATCCTTGGCCGATCATCATCTGTAGCAAAGCTCTTTCATCGCTGTTTACCGGGCGCATCAGATTGCCGAAGTCTGAGAATTGATTGGTTTTTACTACGTCATATGTCAATCCGATTTTTTCGGTTAATCCTTTAACGTTCGGAATCATGCCGAAGATTCCAATAGAACCCGTCAGAGTGGTTGGCTCGGCTATGATACTGTCGGCAGCACAAGAGATATAATATCCACCGGATGCGGCATAGTCGCCCATTGAGACGATGACCGGTTTCTTAGCCTTCAGCTCTTTTACGGCATGCCAGATCTGTTCGGACGCAAAAGCACTTCCTCCCGGAGAGTTTACGCGTAATACAACAGCTTTTACATCGTCATCTTCTTTCAGTTTACGCAGGTCGCGAATCATTTTGCTACCTATAATACCTTCATAAGACGCTGCTGATCCGGCATAATCGGTTATCTCACCGGAAGCATAATAAACAGCCAGAATATTCCCGCTCTTGTCTTTAGGAACATTCTTTTTAATGTTAACCATCTCTTCGAGCCCTAAGATGGGCAGGCGATCATCTTCATCGATTTTCACAAGTGTTTTCAAATAGTCGCGTACGTCATTTTGATAAATCAGCGTGTCGGCCAGTCCGCATTTTACGCTTTCGTCTGACGGATAGAACATCAGCATACGGTCAGCATACATATTTAATGAATCTTTTCCTATTTTGCGTGAAGCGGAAACACCATCCAATATTTGATTCCAGATAGAACCGATGAAAGCTGTAACCTGCTCCCGGTTGGCCGGAGACATCTCGGTGGAGGTGAAAGGTTCCACTGCCGACTTGTAAGTACCTACTTTGAATACCTGCATCTCAATTCCCAGTTTCTGTAATAGATCTTTATAGAAAATAGGTGCTGAAGCGAGTCCGCGCCATTCGATCATGCCTTTGGGATTGAGCATCACTTTGTCGGCAACACTCGAAAGATAATAAAGTCCTTGCGTATAATTGTCGCTATATGCTACGACAAATTTGCCACTCTCCTTAAACTCATCCAATGCTTTACGTATCGCCTGTAGCGAAGCGTACGAAGCATCCAGCCATGAGGCTTGTATATAAATGCCCTTGATGTTATCATTTTCTTTAGCTTTCTTGATTGAAGCCAGTATATCGTCCAGTCCGTATGTATCGGCTGTTTCACCGGTAAATTTACCCAGTAAACCTTCTAAACTCTCCTGAGTGCGCTCAACCAGTGTACCTTTCAAGTCGAGCATCATTACGGAATTCTTCTTTACCACAGTTTCTGTATCCGATGACGAAATGATGCCGACAAGCGTCGCAATTCCGATGATAAACAAAACAATGCCCGATAGTACGATACCGGTCAATGTAGCAAGCGTAAATTTAAAGAAATCTTTCATTGTACATATTGTTTTTATGCCAGCTTTTTTAAAGCTAACAAAGATAAATAATTGAGTTGAAATTCATCCCATAAGTCGCATAGTTTTTTGTTTTGTCACGGTCGGAGTGCATAAAATATGATTATTTAGGTATGTCTGCGGAGTAGAGGAAAGGTGATTATTACAGTGAGGAGTAACAATAAAAAGAGGAAACTACCCCGGACGGAGTATTCCCTCTTTCCATTCTTGAAGAAACCATTATTTATTTCTTAAGAAACGATTCTTTCATTCTGGCAATATCAGTCAGATAATCCTGTAAGTCCTGTTCATGCTCTTCTTCTTCAGCCAGGATATGTTTGGCGATGTCACATGTGGTGTAATCTTTACCGTTTGTAAAGTTGGCAATCTCCTGATAACGGAGAATGGCGCAACGCTCTGAAGAAACGTTTTGGTTCAGTAGGCTGACAGAGTCGAATGCTGTTGGAGAATCGTATTTGCAGCGGGCCAGTTCAAACCATTTTTTCGGATCGAGTACCGGAACACCTTCCAATTCGATGATTCGGTCTGCTATCAATTGTGCGTGGTGACGTTCTTCTTCAGCATGTTCTTCGAACTCACCTTGTACGTCTGCGCGCATAGCACCTTCCACTACCAATGCACCTACCCAATATTGATAGTATGCCAACCATTCTTCAGATAATGCAGCATTCAGCTGATCAATCAAACTTTTTACATCGAGCTTTCCTTGCAGGATTTTTACACTTTCTTTAGCCATAATTCTTTTGGTTTAGGTTATAAAAATTAAGTTGGTTAAGTAACATGGGGCAGGGGATTTTGTTTCCTGAAAGGGTGATTTTAACAGGAAGACATTTGCTTTAGGGATATTTGAAGACGTGCTTTCTTTTTATGTCCGATTCTTAATCTATGATCCAATCTTTGATACTTTCTTTCTTTAACTTGTGCCTGTCCTGCTATTCTCTTGTCTTTTGTAATTGCACTCCTCCCGCTTCCGCTCCAAACCTTACTTTTGAAAATCCGCTGCACCCATACTTGTTCTAATCGCAACTATCCCTTTCGGCCCACTACTTATCTCTTTTTCTAAAAAAGAACCCCTTGTCTCTCTATTGTATTCATTCTCAATCCTTTTCTCTCTTTCGTTTCTTCTCCTCCCGTCACTTGATTTAACAGGGGGTTAAATCAAGCCTTTTGTCTTCAAATAACAAGTCTTTTCGAAGCAAAAGCTTTGTTATTTCCGCCCCTAAAATAAATGTCTCCCCAACTGCATTAACAATGTTAACGTTTGGATTCCGTTCAATTCCCATTCAATTCCCGTCAAAATCCCGCCGTATTTTCTGTTTAACTCCCGTTTAAATTCCGTCAAGCTCCCGTTAAATCCCCTATTTTTCTCCGCAATTCCACCCCAAAACACTCGTTCTCCTCCCTTTCGTAGCACATATCCTTTCCTTTATCTCCTGAAAATTCCCCCTCTATATATTATAATAATGTGTCCCCTTGGCCCTCCCTTTTTCCTTCTTTTTAAAGTATGCTCTAAAACCTGCCTCTCCCTCAGTCCTTTACATCTAAATTTATATTTTTATGAAAAAAACTTCCTTATATATTTGCCTTGTATTGGTAAATCGCGTACTTTTGCACCCGCTTTCCAAGAGAGGGAGAGCCGATTGAAATTGACATGTTGCAGCCGCGTATTGATTGCCTTAACGAACAACAAAAATAATTTCCTTTTTCTTTGGAGTTTAATATTAAAATTCGTTATCTTTGCAGTTCGATTCGCGATAAAAGGCGTTTATTCCGGTGCCTTTCCCTTTCGCTAAGAGAGCCAGAGAACAGACCGGGAGAATATTTTAAAAAAACTTCCAAAACATTTGGTGTTTTAAAATAAACCTTTTACCTTTGCACCCGCTTTTGAAACGAAGCACAATCGAAAAGAAGAGTTCTTTGAAAAATTGATAAACAATACAAGTAGTACAAGTAAATTTAGAACCGTCAATACTTATTATATAGGTATATGAAAAATGACCGTCAATAAATTTTCGACATCCTGAACAGAGCTAATATTATCCCTTACGGGATATATAACAATACTTTTACAATGAAGAGTTTGATCCTGGCTCAGGATGAACGCTAGCTACAGGCTTAACACATGCAAGTCGAGGGGCATCAGGAAGAAAGCTTGCTTTCTTTGCTGGCGACCGGCGCACGGGTGAGTAACACGTATCCAACCTGCCCTTTACTCGGGGATAGCCTTTCGAAAGAAAGATTAATACCCGATGGGATAATCATTCCGCATGGTTTGATTATTAAAGGATTCCGGTAAAGGATGGGGATGCGTTCCATTAGGTTGTTGGTGAGGTAACGGCTCACCAAGCCTTCGATGGATAGGGGTTCTGAGAGGAAGGTCCCCCACATTGGAACTGAGACACGGTCCAAACTCCTACGGGAGGCAGCAGTGAGGAATATTGGTCAATGGGCGCGAGCCTGAACCAGCCAAGTAGCGTGAAGGATGACTGCCCTATGGGTTGTAAACTTCTTTTATATTAGAATAAAGTGCAGTATGTATACTGTTTTGTATGTATAATATGAATAAGGATCGGCTAACTCCGTGCCAGCAGCCGCGGTAATACGGAGGATCCGAGCGTTATCCGGATTTATTGGGTTTAAAGGGAGCGTAGGTGGACTGGTAAGTCAGTTGTGAAAGTTTGCGGCTCAACCGTAAAATTGCAGTTGATACTGTCAGTCTTGAGTACAGTAGAGGTGGGCGGAATTCGTGGTGTAGCGGTGAAATGCTTAGATATCACGAAGAACTCCGATTGCGAAGGCAGCTCACTGGACTGCAACTGACACTGATGCTCGAAAGTGTGGGTATCAAACAGGATTAGATACCCTGGTAGTCCACACAGTAAACGATGAATACTCGCTGTTTGCGATATACAGTAAGCGGCCAAGCGAAAGCATTAAGTATTCCACCTG